>TARA_R110002072_G_scaffold2280_1_pt1 | contig 41226 bp, 40 predicted proteins | sample TARA_R110002072 | Tara Oceans TARA_R110002072 (sample SAMEA4397118) | marine metagenome | biome: Polar Biome; feature: [SRF] surface water layer (ENVO:00010504); material: water (ENVO:00002006), including particulate matter (ENVO:01000060) such as... | depth 5 m
TAGTGCTTATGCAGATTTTTCTGGCCAGCATTCAAGACGATTCCGTCCATTTTGCTTGGCTCGATACAATGCCTCATCTGCCCGTTCGAATAATACGTTTTGCTGGAGATCCTTAGGCTTATCTTCAGCATAGCCATCTTTAAATTCTATTAAACCAAATGACATGGTAATTTGTATATGTTCGTCTCGAAAGTGAAAAGGTAAGCGGCCAACCATTTCCCTTACCTTTTCAACAACCATCAAAGCTGCCGCCAAATTGGTTTCAGGTAATAACATCACAAATTCTTCACCACCGTAACGAGCCACAAAATCGGTTTTTCGTACTCTGCTTCTAAGCTCTTTGGCGATAATTTGCAGAACTTTATCGCCAGATAAATGGCCATAGCTATCATTTATATTCTTAAAAAAGTCGATATCAGCCACCACTAAAGTGGTCGGTTTCTGATAGCGTTTCCAACGCTCCAGCTCTAATTCAAATCGCTCATCATAGGCTTCACGATTAGGCAGTGTAGTCAATGCATCGCGTAGCGCTTTACCACGTTCTTCTTTTAAACGCTTTCGAATGTAAGCTGCTTCTTGCTCCATTGCTTGAATTTTTTCTTGCAAGGCCTTCACTTCGGATTCTTTTTCTTTTTCAAACTGTTTTCCATCGCCATCATGCTGATCCACCGCTTGATATATAGAATCCAAGTGCTTAGAAATTGACTCTTTTAATTCATCAAGATCAGCAGATGAATCTATTTTTTGAGATATTTCATCGACTTGATTTCTCACAACCTGATCAAACGCCTTATTTTTACTTTGCCAATCGGCATCGGCTGTTTGGCTTTCGATTAAGAAGCCTTGAACTTTACTCAACCGCTCATCTAATTGCTTTAAAAAATTTTCAAAATCGCGTTGCCCTTTACCAACTACCGATAAAACAAGGCTGGCAACATCGTCAAGAGTTGGGCCGAGTTCATACCAAACTAATTCTTTTTGAATTTGATCGCGTAACTTAGCCACATCACGATGAGCACTTTGAGGAAAGCTTAACTGGTCTAACAAATGGGTAAGCGTGCTTCGAATATGTCGAGCGACTGAACTAAAACCTGGTACTAACTCTTCCGATTCCAGTGTTTCTTCCTCGGTCTCTAACTCTAGATCCGAAGTGCTATGATCTTGTTGTTCCTCATCAGGGCCTGAGTTATCTTGCTTTGAACCACTCAATATACGTCTAAAAAAACCTTGTTCTTTTTGAATAGGCAGCGCTATTTCTTGAATGACATCAGCCTGTAAACTCGCATATTCAGATAAAATGCCAGGATAATCCTGAAGATTAAGTGCCTTTGTGGATAAGGACTTTGATAGTTTCTTAAGTGCACTTTTTTGTTTACGAGGCAATTTTAATACTAAAAGTTGTTCAATTAGCTGATCCAGTATTTGAGTAATTTTACCGGCATTTTGCTGTTTAGACTCGTCAGAAGCTAATATGAGTTTATCTATTCTTTTCAAGCGATCTTCGAGATCATTTTGTTCGGGCGAGGCATTGCGTATGGCTGTGCGTAAACTGGATAATTCATCATCCAGTTTTTCACTTACATTTTCAGCGGTCAAACTGACACGAACTAAAATACGCTGTAATAATGAAGCATAATCCAGTGCTCGTTTTTTTTGATCTTCAAAGCTTTCACTTTGTTCGAAGTATTTATCCTTCCAACGTTCCAGCTCTTTACGCGTGTCAGATGCATTACTCATGAGTTCTCCGAATCATCCTTTTTACTAAGTATTCAGTATAGGTCGATTCTGATTTTTTTCTCGCTCATGAGGTAGAGAAACCCAGTCTTTTTTAAAAAAGCGAGCTAACCACAAAAAAGAGTTTTATTTTGAGAAAAATAAGTAAGGATAAGTGTTCTGTATTATCTAAAGACAGAACACTTATAGATATGGAAAATAACCTTAGTCTAATAACGAAGGGATATTATCATCGCGATACTGCTGCTTCGAGCTAAGCAATAAATTTGGCAAGATACGGCTAATAAAGTCGCTAATATAAGATAAAAACAGCGAGCCCATCGAACTATCAAAATGCGCAGGGTCTTCACTTCCTAAGCAAAACAAACCTAACAACTCACCATGTCTAAGCGGAATAACTGCTGCCGAACCAACTTTTTCTGCTGACGTAGGAAATAGGCATTTAAGCTGAGTCTCACTAAAATGACCACAGCTAGCATGAGTTTCGTCCAGCATGGCACCAAGATTGTCACGCGCATAAGCCAATTCGACAATATGGATATCAGAGACCGGGTAGTCACTACTTTTGCCAAAAAGCAAGATACTGCTGAAGTCAATTTTGGTGTCATTTTTAAAGACTTCATTTACCACCATTTCGATTTCGTCGAGACTTTTTACTTCTAATAGGTTCAGCAATAAGCGTTTACTTTTCTCAAAATGAGCATCGTTATCTCGCGCCACCGAAATCAGTTCATTTAGTTTGTGTTTGAGTTCATCACGATGCTCGCGAAATACCTGAACCTGGCGTTCCCCCAAAGAAATAGCAGCCCCACTGGCATGCGGCACTCTTAATTCATTCAACAAATACTCATTACTCACAAAAAAGTCGGGGTTCTGACGCAAAAAAGCAATGACCTGCTCTTCAGATGCTAATGGCGCTTGTCCAGTATCCACGGCGGTGAGTGCGTTTGTATTACCATCTGTTTTTTTTATCATAGTCACATCGCTATTCAAGTTTGCATTCCTTCTAACCCACTCAATGATGGGCTATATTAAATACGTATTTTACCTTCAAAGACACTAGAAGCAGGGCCTTCCATCGTCAAGGAATGGCCTTTACCCAGCCATTCAATTTTCAAATTACCACCGGGCAACCTCACTTCAACCGGGCTTTCTAGAACGCCCCGATAAATGCCTGTCGCTACAGCGGCACACGCGCCCGTCCCACAAGCCTTGGTTTCACCCACACCACGTTCGTAAACACGCAACTTGATGAAGCGCTTATGAACGACCTCCATAAAACCAACATTGACTCGTTCGGGAAACTGCTGGTGACTCTCCAAAGCGGGCCCTAAGGAATTAACCAGTTCATCGCTTAATTCAGACACTTCAAGCACAGCATGTGGATTACCCATCGATGCGACCGAAAGTTGTACGATTTGCCCCTTAAGGTCAAGAGTATAGCTCGAACTCTCAGAATCGCTTAAAAAAGGAATGAGCCTCGGCTCGAAAACGGGCTCGCCCATATCAACCAACACTCTATTATTCTGATTAATATTCAACTCGATAACACCTTTTTTGGTCTCGACTAGAATATGGTCTTTGTTTGTGAGTTTTTTTTCTCTTACAAAAATCGCAAAACAACGCGCACCATTACCACACTGTTCAACTTCAGAACCATCAGCGTTAAAAATACGATAACGAAAATCAACATTAGGTGAGCCAGGCGGTTCAACTAATAATAATTGATCAAAACCAATGCCGAAATGGCGATCTGCCATACGCCTGATTTGCTCAGGGCGAAGATGCACATGCTGGCTAATCATATCGACCACCATGAAATCATTTCCCAAACCATGCATTTTGGTAAAATTTACGACCATGTTTAACTATTCACTCTGTTTAAAGTTTAACCCACTATAGCCTTTTAAGGTAAAGGTGACTCCAGGGCTAGCTGGTCTTCAATCGTCTCTCTTTTACGGGCTAAAAACATGTCCGAACCATCGACCATTATTTCAGCCGCTCGATTACGAGAATTGTAATTTGAACTCATCGCAAAGCCATAAGCACCGGATGATTTCACGGCAAGTAAGTCACCCGCTTGAATATCCAACTCTCTATCTTTACCAAGAAAATCACCTGTTTCACAAATTGGCCCAACCAAGTCATAGGTTTTTTTATTCTCAGTAGCTACGTGTTTTAGTGTTACCGGCACAATATCTTGCCATGCGCTATATAAAGATGGGCGTATTAAATCGTTCATTGCCGCATCGATAATCGCGAAATTTTTATGTTCGTTACACTTCAGAAACTCGACTCGGGTTAACAAAACACCTGCATTTGCCGCAATCGATCTGCCTGGTTCAAGAATCAATTTCAGGACTCTACCCTCAAGCCGTTTGAGTACGGCTGCAATGTAGTCAGATGTTTTAGGCGGGGTCTCATCTTTATAACAAACGCCTAAGCCGCCGCCTAAATCAAGATGACTCAATTGAATACCGTTTTCAGCCAGACGATCAACAAGTAGAAGCACCCTATCAAGCGCGTCTAAAAATGGCGCGGTTTCGGTTAATTGAGAGCCAATATGGCAATCGACACCCTTGATACTGACACCGGGCAACTCTTTAGCGACAAGATAGATCGATTCAGCCTGTTCAATCGCCACACCAAATTTATTATCTTTTAGGCCTGTCGAAATATAAGGATGCGTGCCTGCATCGACATCCGGGTTCACACGCAAAGAGATGGGTGCCACCCTACCTAAGGTAAGCGCAACCTCATTCAAACGAAGGAGCTCAGCTTCTGATTCAATATTAAAACAATAAACGCCGACTTCCAGTGCACGCTTCATTTCGTCAGTTTGCTTGCCCACCCCTGAAAAAACCACTTTATCGGCTTGGCCGCCAGCACGTAAAACCCGCTCTAACTCACCCACAGAGACAATATCAAAACCCGCACCTAATTTGGCTAAAACACTCAGCACCGCCAGGTTCGAGTTTGCCTTTACGGCATAACAAATTAAATTATCGTGTACGCCACAGGCATCTTTATAGGCCAGATAATGTGACTCGAGTGCTGCACGAGAGTAGACATAACACGGCGTCAAATATTTCTTTGCAATATCTTCCAGAGCAACTTTCTCAGCAAATAACTGATGATTTTGGTAATTAAAAAAAGTCATGTTTTCTACATCTTTAACCAATAATTGCGCCTACGTTTAACATAGGCTTGTGACAACCCAATCCCACTAGTTCGAATCAGAACTAGGTAGATTATGCATTTTTTCTGTATTTTTCTTTAGCACTTCTGCTTCATCCGGGCGCCCCTCTTTATTTGATTCAGGCTTACTTTGAGACTTAAGGACATTTGGTGCAGGTGAAATGGCAGGCAAATATAAATCACCTTTTTGGCCACAACCATTTAAAGCAAGCAAACAGCACACAATAAAACCACACGTAAAAACGTTTAGAGAATGAATCAAGCGACACCCAATTAGTGTTCAGATAGAAAGCACAAAGGCAGAAATTATAACGATTTGTAGGATTAAAGACTATGCCAAGCCTAGTTTTTCTATCGCAGAAAACAGCTTTTGTTGGGATAAAGCATAGACTCGAAAGATATCTAGCGAGGCCTGACCATAATTCAGGTTAGATGACATGCCTAGTAAGGTGTCAGAAAGTGACACCTCCACGATCTGAAACGGGTAACGATGACTAAAGTGTGGCTGATGCTTGGCAAAATGCACCAAGGCATCGAATTGTTGGTTTGCATGGTCATCATAGGCAAAGTCTTTATAGGGAATATCCGGGCCAGATAAGCTAATATCGATGAGATCGCCTGAAGAATCTTTAATCGCCGTGATGTGCAGTTCATATGAGGCTATTTCTGGTATTTTATTGAGTTCTTTAGGGTTTAGTTTTATCCGGTCTGACTTAATATGATTCACTCGATAAATAGCTGAATTAAGCAAACTCACATTCACGCCAGACATATCGCTCATCTGCCGACTCATTAATAAACCTTGAGCGCAACGAGATAAGCTGCTTTGAAGTAGTTCCTCTTGAATGGCGGGTAATTCAAATTGTAATAGACTGCCAAACTCATCCAAGACCAAGACCCTGTATCCCTGCGCATAACCAGTCTCTGACTGGCTGCCATTGCTACTCCCACTACTATTTCCACGACTAAAAGCCAAATAAAATATTTGCACAATGCCGGCCAAATTATAAGACAACAAAGGGAGTAATTCAGTTTTGGATAGCTGTGCATGCTGATCGAAGATAATAGGGCTAAAATCCGAGGGCCTTTGACTCAATCGATCCAGTAAAGCGCGCTCACTATCACACAAATAATAACGAAACTGTTCGTCTATATATTGAAAAACGTAATAACCGGTTTCAACTTCAATCACATAGCGGGCAGGCCTGACGCCGGTACTCTGAAAAAAAGCCTGTTTCATGGCTTTAAATAAATCTTCCACACGCGCGGCTATGGCTTGAGCACGCTGGGGACAAAAGCAAAAGACACTCACCTGACACTCAACACCCTTGAGCTGATCCAGACAAATTTGTAAATACGATTGCAGGTTTTGCATCAGGGTATCGCCCATTTCATACCGATGCGCCATCACTTCATTCCAGGTATTTACCGCCACTTGGTCGATCGTTTTAACAAGATTATGTCGCTCAGAGCTATAGTCCAAGGAGTCTGTTCGATCACTCAAGCGATGCATGCCTCGCTCACTCATTTTTTTTAGCGGGTCAATCCCGACGTTAATAAACAATATCAGGTGCGACAAGGCGAGTTTCTTTTGGTAGGCTTTTTGACTCACAACCGGAAGCGGCATAGGCAACACTAAACTCAGCGCACGAATCATACTTTGAACTTCAAAAAACCTAAGTTCACTGGTACCCGGAACAAAGCTCATACGCGTACTTTGAGTGAGGATTTCATTAAAGTACAACCAAGCGATGAGCTCGATTAACTGGCTGGACTTTCGTAAACTCGCCTCAAAACTTGCATCTGAGCTGGTATTTAAATCCCGGTAGACTAACCAGTCTTGCTGATCAGACAGAAAGGCTTGAGTACTGGCATGATGAATCGCGAGATTTTCTTCCCATAAATTAGTCGTGATCCCCGGGTTTACATACTCCACTTTCCCGGCTTTTTTCTGAAAAACCGAATACAGCTTCCGCCCCAATAAATTCATATCGTTCGAGCTAATGCTTGAATCGATGCCATGACCTCGGGCATATTGGGATAAAAAGCGGTAACAATAACTTAATTCGGCAACAACGACCTGCCGCTCCTGCACAACTTGATCAATTTTCCAGGCATGCCTGCTATCCAAATAACGGAATTTTTCATCTGGCCAGCCCCAGTTCTTTACGATATTTTCCAGGACTTTACGCTGCCAAGAAGCGGATCGGCCTGTCGGTGGCTTAGATAGTTTTTTAGCGACTTTCAAGTAAAAGCTTTTACGCACTAAATCCAAGCGCTTGTGCTCTTTCTGTGCCAACAAATACCTTTCTAGTCGCCTATAGACTAAAAGGTAGGGATCTAAGTTTTCTACCAGCAACTCATCATTATAAACCGCTTGTTTTAATGTCTGGCTCAAGCTTTCTTTTGCGGGCATTTCTTGTGCATACACCTCAGCCAAAAGTATTTTAAGTACCGATTTGTAAGGTGAGTCTATGCCCTTGTAAAGCTGCCACAATGCAGCGCCCACTAACTCATTTTTGGGGATATGAGCGGCACTGCCAAAATCGATGACCTCAGTTTCTTTGATAAATCGTTTTGTCAGTAATAAGCTGGTTAAGTTGGTGTAGTCTGGCTCACATGCTGGCGGAATTAGCCACCAAATAGGGTAACGTCCGGCTAATAAAATAGCCGTTCTATAAAACTCATCTAACAACAAATAATGCTGCGCTGAACCACTACTTTCCTTATCCATTTTATTCGTCAGGTCACCTGAACGAAACTTGTCTGCATCCATTAAAAAGGTATGCAGTTCAAGCCCTAGATTATTTGCCCATTCATCAATTTTTTTAGCTTTGTTGGCCAGCAGTTGCCTATCGGCCTCAGCCAAACCCGGATCATGACACAACCATAAATCGACATCACTGTGCTCTGAGTGCGCCAAAGTGCCTGTGCTGCCCATCATATAAATGGCATGAATTTTACTTTTTTGACGTTTATCTGATTTGAACTTGAAGGTCTGACTAAAGGATTTAGCCACGCTAATGGTTTGCTTATCTGGCTCGTAGCCAGAGACGCCACTGGGCACCTCGCGGGCGACATAACCCGGCATTAATGGGTGATTAACATGAAACAAAAGCGGTAGAACCAGCAAAATATCCTGATGTCGTGGCGCCAGCCCGTCATGGGTTTTCACTAACCTGTCGGCATTAATTTGCATAAAACGATCGCGCACTTTTTTTAGCAACTTACGGTCAACACCGTCACTAAAGTCAGGGGCTAGTTTATTCTTAAATGCGCTCATACAATCAAATCAATCAAAAGGGTATCAGGAAGGCATAAAAAACATCGAAAGCCTGTTTGTTTTACCAACAACTACCTGAATCAGTAAGCAACTTTATAACATAAGCCTTGCTGCATAAGTGCTTACATAATAAGTAAAAACAATAGGTGAATATAAAGCGTAGTCTAAGTTCGCATTCTCGACCAAACAAAACCCACAAAATGCAAAAGCTGTTCTATGCTTAACGAGATAACCAAGGTTTTTTATTCATATAAAGCAGATCAGAAAGGTTTAAAATGGCGACTAAACGAGAAGTTCTCATAATTGGCACCTATGGCATTGATATTTTCTACGGCATTATTGATGAAATGGAAAAGCATGACTGCATCACATTCACTACAACCAGCCCTAAAATTGCCCTTGAATACCTGCAAAACCGTCGTTTTGATGCCATTATTATCAACCTGGAACCCGACGGAAAAGGCGGTATTGCAGAACTCGACTTACTCAAATCTATTGGACAGAACCCCTTGCAGCAAAATACTGTTTGCCTTGGTGTAAGTGCTCACTACCCTCACTCCCTGCCCACAGAAAAATATGAAAAACACCTGAACATTTTGGCTGGCTGGCTTACTTTGCCGGTAAAACCAGACGTTTTAGCTGATCATATCGTAGAGCTTGTAGAGTCTCCCCACCCACTTAGCATTAAGGATCAACTAAAAAAGTAAACCATGACAGAACTTAACATAGATATTTGTGACCATATTATGCTGGTCACTCTAAATCGGCCCGATATTCATAACGCCATTTCTCATAAGACTATGATAGATGAGATTATTGATACCTGTGAATACGCTAATCAGAACAAGGATATTCGCGCCTTAATACTCACCGGTGCAGGCAAAAGCTTTTGTGCTGGGGGTAATATCAAAGATATGCGTGATAAAGAGGGTATGTTTGCGGGCAACGAAGCCTCCATTGAGCAAAACTACAAAGAAGGCATTCAACGCATCCCCTTAGCATTTTCAACTTTAGAGGTGCCTATTATTGCAGCTGTAAATGGTGCTGCTGTAGGTGCAGGTTTCGACATCGCCATGATGTGTGATATCCGTATTGCCTCCGAGAATGCACGTTTTGCAGAAAGTTTTGTCAAACTAGGCATTATCCCCGGCGATGGTGGTGCATGGTTTTTACCTCGTAAAATTGGCCCTGCACGGGCCGCACAAATGGCCCTGACTGGCGCCATGATTGATGTCAAAACAGCGCTCGACTGGGGCATCATTTCCGAATGTCTGACGCCCGGAGACTTATTACCAAGAGCATGGGAAATAGCACATGAAATCGCAAAAAACCCGCCTTTGGCAGTCAGACAGACTAAAAAGTTACTTCAACAAAGTGAGTCACTTAGCTTAAAAGATATGTTGAGTTTGTGCGCAAAAACACAAGCTCAACTACATAAAACAGATGACCATATTGAAGCGGTAAACGCTCTGCTTGAAAAACGTCAAGGTCACTACCACGGGAATTAATGTACGAATAATAAATTATGAAAGATAAATAATGAGATGATCTGAGTTTACCTCCTATACTTCAATAATTGAACCAAGCGAATGATGCACCATGATAGACGGACAATTAAATAGCGAAAATAGCATTGAACAGCTAAAAGAAAAAATAAAACTTCTCGTCAGGCATGCTGCCGAGGATAGGGTTCGTAAACATTCAGACCAAGCGAACTTTAAATTAGTTGATGTCGATTGTTATAAAACAGGCCAGGTTTTAGGCAATTGGATGTCTCTCATCCTCATTAGTGGCTCATCGCTTAAAATTACCCTGAAACTGCATTTTTCTCATAAAAACATTAAAAAGCTGATTGTTCCGCTCTATCGTACCGAGTCACCGGCAGACATAAGCGACCAACAATCAATGGATTTTATCAAAGAGTTATGCAACCTGACGGCAGGTTACATAGAGCAAGCCTTTGAACAAAAGGACATATCACTCGGCATCAGCTTACCTTTAGGTACACGTGGTTTTTATGAAGTATTCGCTGACTATACGCCATCAACCAGCCCCATCCTGAAATATGATGATATATGGAGTTTAAAGCTTGAGGATATGGAAATCTTGGGAACGGTCATGATTGAAGTTAGCGACACACCAGCACTAGACAATTTTGTGTCTTATGACATAGCCGAAGATGAAGATAGTGATGAGGGAGATTTCGATTTTTTATGAGCAATTTAAACCAAAATATTCAAGCATCTCACAAAGTTTTATCACTACTTGAAAAAGCCAATGCTCACTCTGAAAATATTATTGATGGTTTGCCAGGCATCTTTCTGATACTCAATGATAAGTTTGAAATTTTGCGCGGCAACGCAGAGTCTTCAGACATTTTCGGGATTGATAGTGAAGACCTATTGAGGACTCATTTCCCAAGCTTATTCAAGCCGGAAGTCTGGGCTATCTTTCAGCATCACTTCAAGTGCTTAAAAAATGATCCTGATACAGCGAATATAAAGTTTGAGCTGGCGATCACGGATCATAGCCAAGACGCGATTAAAAAGTCTTTTTACTGGGATCTGTCCAGAATCGAAAATTCGAATGAAGCCGAAAATGAAATTTATTCATTAATAGCAAAAGATATCTCCGAACTTCGAGAAGCCGAACATAGGCTATCGAGTATTTTCACTAACATCCCTTTAGGTATTTTTACCATAAATGAAAGGGGCAATATTGAAGATAATTACTCTAACCATTTACTCTATTTACTGGGCACCAATGAATTAACAGACAAATCACTGAAAGATGTTCTGTTTCAACCGATAGATAAAGATTTATCTAGGGATGAAAAAAATGGTATCGATAATATCTATGCCTGCTTAAATCAACATGAAAAACAATTTGAACAATTAGTGACGAGTTTTCCTGCCAATATCTTTTTCTATCACACCAACAAAAAAGAAGGCAAGCATCTTCAAATTTCCTATAAGTCAGTTTCTTATGACAGCTTGGTCAAACAAGTATTAATCATTATTGAAGACAGGTCTGCGTTTATAGCGTCAGAGAAAGAACAAGAACGGGCAAATTTATTAGAAAAACAGAGTAAGGCAATTTATGAAAGTGCTATTCGAGACCCCTTAACAGGGCTCTATACTCGCTTATATATGGCAGACCGCGTCGAAGCCTTACTCAACAGCCATAACCGACATAACATTTCCGATGCCTCTTTGGTGTTATTCGATGTGGATTATTTCAAAAATGTAAACGATACCTACGGCCATGACGTAGGTGACAAGGTGCTTAAAGAAATAGCCGCTATCATTCTGATGCAAGTGCGTAACACCGACATCCCCATTCGTTTTGGTGGCGAGGAGTTTATGGTATTTCTCCCTGCTGACTCACAATGTGGTTTATTGTTTGCTGAACGTGTTCGAAAAAGCGTGGAACAACTCGTGATTCATGTTGAAGATGCCATTATATCGGTCACCATCAGTGGTGGTATTGCGAGCCATCAAGTGGGCGAAGGTTTAGATGCCCTAATGAAACGAGCCGATCAAATGTTATATCAGTCTAAAAAGGAAGGGCGTAATCGTAACCTTGAAGAGATTCCATCTTGAGGTCTATGAATTTCCAGCTCGTGCTTAATAAAGCATTCGGTGTTGAGAACAACACCAGATGCATTTTTGTAATTTGTAATGGATTTTTTGTATGACAAAGATATTAGTGGTGGATGATTCTGAAATAATCCGGGTCCAATTGAAAAATGATTTGATCGCTCAAGGCTATGATGTATTAGAAGCAGATAATGGCCTAAATGGCTTAGACATTGCTGCCAATAATGCCGATATTGACCTAATCATCAGTGACGTCAATATGCCTGAAATGGACGGCCCAACAATGTGTAAAAAACTCCATGCCAATTCAGAATCAAAACATATCCCTATCGTGATGTTAACCACTCAAAGCAACCCGGAATTGAAAGCGAGCTGCAAAGAACATGGTGTCATCGCTTGGATCACAAAGCCTTATAAGCTGAAAGGATTACTCATTGGCATTGAGAAAATTTTATCGAGATAGCCAAACATATGGCCATCTCGATTCACCGAAAAAGCACATCGCCCGATGATTCACATCTCGAGTCTTTCCGAACTATTTAGTCAGCCCTGAAACACGGCCCTAAAGGTGGTTTGATTGGTACCTTCTCTAAAGAATATTTTTCAGCTTGAAACACCCAGTCTTTTGTCCAATAGCATTTATACATTACTAAGTGTTGCGCTTACTGTAATTTTGCTGGTTATTATTCCGCATTCTATTCATAAAGATATTGAGCAGCAATCGATTCATCCAACAGGATTAAATATTGGACCCGAGCTATCGCTACATATCGACAGCGCTAACAATATGTCAGTGAATAATATATTAAATAGAACTTCAGAAATCACACAACCATTTAAGGGACATACTTGGCTAAAATTACAGCTTTCTTCAGAGCCGGTCTGGCTAAAATTCCCTGTTAAATGGACACCAAACCCACCTGCATCATTAGCTTCTCTGGAGTTATATATTGATTTAGGCTTTGCTACTTTAAATGATGTGACATTGACGGTTGTTGACGAATTTAACAATGTGGTCGTAAAGCAGCGATCGGGAGATCATATCAAAGAAAGTCAAAGACCGGTTCCGACGAGCCACCCTATTTTCAACTTTACAATAGAGCAAGGAAAGTTATATCAGGTGCTTGTGCGCATAGATACGGACTCTTTTTTGAACACCTCCATTGCTGTCTCCACGGGTAAGCAAGCGTTGCTGAGAACGCACCATTTAAATTTCCTGTTAGGAATTTTTTATGGCTGTCTAGGGATGATTTTTTTCTACAACCTTTTTATTCTCATTCTTACCCGCCGTCGAAGTTATCTGTATTACGTGCTCTACCTGTTTTTCTTATTCTGTTATCAGGGGATTTTTGATGGTGTTATAGGGCAGTATTTATGGTCTCAACCCGGCTGGTTTTTGGATCGCAGCCTTGTTTACTTTGCCGGGTTAGCCAATTTAATGGCCTTACTCTTCGTTCGTACCATACTTCGTTTGCCTGATCTTGCTCCAACATTAAATGCCTGGGTTAATAAATTTATTCTTTTGATCAGCATAAGCTTTATTATTGAGTTGGTTTATCCTTCAAATTTTTCCTCCCTATGGATGATGGTGACCGTCATCGCATTTTGTTTGTTATTGCCAATCTTGGGGGTGGTGGCTTGGCGGCGAGGGTCAACACTCGCTAAATCCTATTTTGTCGCGTGGATGAGTTACCCTGTTTTGGTGGGAGTATATGTGCTGTGTATGGCAGGCATTGTTCCCACCAACTATGACACATTAAACAGCCTTCGCGTTGGTTCAACCATTCAAGCGGTCTTAATGTCATTTGCACTGGCTTATTATATCAGCGAATTACGACTTAAAAAGACATCCTTACAACGAGCCTTATATGATGAGCTGGAAAGTCAGATAGACCAAATGAGCCAAACGACCAGAGCGCTTAGCCAAGGGGATTATAATGTAAGGAGTAGCATTGATTATGATGCTCGCTTAGGTAGTTTGGCCCAGGATTTCAACTCTTTAGCAGATGCATTGGAAGATGCTCAATCTCAGCGCGAGCGCTGGCTGGCCGATATATCTCACGAGCTAAGAACACCCTTGACCGTATTTCGAGGCAGTTTAGAGTCAATGCAAACTGGGGTTATCCCGGTGAACTCGACTTCATTACAACTTCTTATAGATGAATCAAACAGGATCAACCGGCTGGTGGATGACTTGCATGATTTGAGCTTACTGGAAAGTCAGGAAATGCGTTTTCACCCAGTCATGGTAGAGATAAACATTGTTATTGAAAGCGTAATCTCCAGCCATAGCAAAGAGCTTGCTTCAAAGCCTATACGGGTCTCTGTTAAAGCAGAAAAGCCCGCTATATCGGTTTATGTAGATGTCGATAGAATCACGCAGGTATTTATAAACTTGATGGCGAATACGATTAAATATACAGACACACCGGGAGAGCTGACGATTACGATTAATCGGATTAAAGATCAAGTCCTGATCCGCTGGATAGACAGCAAGCCAGGTGTGAAGCCAGAAGACTTGGATAAGTTATTTACACGTCTTTATCGGGCAGAATCTTCCCGGAACCGAAAAACTGGAGGTGCTGGCTTAGGCTTGTCATTAAGCAGGGCCATTATTATCCACTCAGGTGGCACGATTACAGCAGAACCCTCACCTTTAGGGGGTGTACAGTTCAATATTACGCTACCTACTCGAGGTAACCATACACCTTAGATATTAATGGCATATACCTATTTAGCTCCAGATAAAAAAAGCTTATAACCTACACCATAAATACTTTGGATGATATTTTGATCCGGTGAGATATCTCTAAGTTTACGTCTTAGGTTTTTGATATGAGAATCTATCGCTCTATCTGTGCAGTCATTTCCGTGTTGATTGAGCATTTCAAGAAGCCGATTTCGTTCAAATACTCGGTTAGGCTGGCTCACAAACAATTTAAGTAAATTAAACTCACTGCATGTCAAGTCTAATGGCCGCCCCAGAAACGAAGCAGATAGCGTCTGTTGGCAAATAGAAAAACCTGACGCATCTGTCTGGTTTTTTACCATGTTCAATTCATCGTTAATTGCTGTGCCCTCTCTGGCCCGCCTTAACACACTCTTTATGCGGGCGACCACTTCTCTTGGGCTAAAGGGTTTGCAAACGTAATCATCAGCACCAATTTCAAATCCTTTTAAACGGTCTGCTTCGCTGACTCTTGCTGTCAGCATAATCACAGGAATGAGAGAATGTTGACGTATTTGACGACACACGTCATAGCCATTAATACCCGGTAGCATTACGTCCAACAGTATAAGTTGAGGCGTATCTAACTTGAGGTACTCAAGCACATCCAGGCCATTATTAATTATGATGGGATCGAAACCATCATGAAGCAAATTGGCTGCCAATATTTCTGCAATTGCGACCTCATCTTCTGCAACAACAATTTTCATAGAACAATTTTCATAGAACAATGCTCAGAGTTTTAGTGTGTTTTATTTTAAAGAAAATAGAGCACGTTAACTTCTACCTCTTTCACAGCTAATAACGTTAAAGCTAACAGTGTGATTCAGTTCTTTATGTGAATTATAAATATGATAATAGTGTCACATCTGCAAGCTGAAAGTATTTTCTCTCCATATTTTCTCCACAATTGGTCGTTAGTCTCTCAATTCTAATAAGAACATATAGATTCATTATCATAATGAAAATGCAATAAAAGCAGTAAAGGAGAGAGACATGAAAAACAAAAAATACTACTTGTTAATAGGCATTCTTATGGGGCAGATACTTGGCCAGCAAAGTTTTGCCGCTACCACCGTCAGTGCCAGCACTAATGATGGCAACGACCCCATGAACACTATAGATGGCAATTTAGCAACACGCTGGTCAGCCAAAGGTGATGGTCAGTGGATTAAATTTGACCTAGGAAGCAAGCAAAAAGTCGATGATATTGATATTGCTTTTTATAAAGGTAATGAGCGATATGCTTATTTTGATATTGAGCTATCATCCAATGATTCATCTTGGAAGCAAGTATACACAGGCATGAGTGCAAAGAATTCCAAGCTTCAAAACTTCAATATAGCCGATCAAACTGCACGTTATGTGAGAATTGTGGGACATGGCAATTCAGCAAACACTTGGAATAGTTTGACGGAAGTAAATATTAATACCCTTAGCGATGGATCAGGCGACAATGGCTCACCTTCAAATACCAACGAAGCAGACACTATCTTAAGTAAAACGACTATGGTGATGCAAAAGCAGAACACATCATTTGCGATTGATGGCAATAATGGTGCGATTCAAGGTCAGCAAATTTATCTTTGGAATACCAATCAAGACAACGCTAATCAACAATGGATAGAGCGTAAATTGTCGAATAACTATTACGCCTATGCCAAAATCAATACAACGCTATGTTTAGATGGCGGTGATGGTGCAGCTCGTCGTCAAGCGGTCACTTTGCAAGAATGTGATAACAGCGATAAAAATCAGCACTGGCGTAAAGTGAATATTTCCAACGGCTCGTTTCGCTTGGAAAAACGCGATACGGCATTCTCAATTGATGGCAACGGTGGAGCAACACGTCGTCAGGCAATCTATCTATGGAATTCAAGCAACACGAACGCTAATCAGCAATGGCAGTTTCTAATAGACGGATCTGTGACTGTTGATCCTGAAGTGCCAGACAACAATATCGATCCTGTTGGCAATCTTGATCCTAGTTTACCGCCTGGACAGAACTTCGATTTAGGTCAATGGAAAATCACCTTCCCAGACGCCACTGAACAGACTGTTGAATGGCTGATTGATGGCGGCAAAAGAAGCAATGAATTTTATACCGACCCCAAGACAGGCGGCATGGTTTTTCGTTGCCCTAATTCAGGTGCAACGACTAGTAATAAAACTAAATATCCACGATCAGAATTACGCGAGATGCTCCGAGGCACCAATGATGATATTTCCACCAAAGGTGTGAATGGCAACAACTGGGTGCTTTCAACGTCTAACTCAACGAGTGTAAAAAATGCCGGTGGCATAGATGGCAGGCTTTCAGCCACTTTGAGTGTTGATCATGTTTCGACATCCGGTGATTCAGCCATGGTGGGGCGCGTTGTCGTAGGGCAAATTCATGGTTCCGAAGATGAACCCCTTAAAATTTATTATCGAAAACTGCCAAATAACAGTAAAGGCTCAATCTACTTCACCTATGAAAAATGGCAGGGTAGTGATGTAAAATATAACCTGATTGGCAACTCTGATGACGATGCACCCAACCCGTCTAAGGGAATCAGGCTTGGCGAAAAATGGAGCTACGATGTGGACGTATATGGCCAAAGCATGACGGTCACTGTAACCAAAGAAGACGGTAGTAAATATGATGAAACCATCACACTAGAAGGTGACTACAAAAATGACTGGATGTTTTTTAAAGCGGGCGTTTACAACCAAAACAATGGCGGTGATGCGGGTGACTATGCTCAGGCTACGTTTTATAAACTAACTCAATCTCATGACTAGCTGTTTCAATAAACCACGGTGGTAATCATCGGTATTAAGCTCGATACCCAAGACCTGCATTTTTGTTTCTAAGGCGATGAGCTCTGCTCTTAGACTACTTAATGTCAGGTCATTATCATCAAGCTCATATAACTGAATTGAGCCCTTTAAATGATAGTACGTGACAACTAAAGCGTTATAGTTGTCACGTTCTAAAGCGGGCTTTAATTTTGCTGACTGGCGATATATCGCGTTTAGTTCCTGCTTTAATCGCCAGACATATAAAACCTCTGACATAAAAGGTAAATCACGGATTCGGTATAAAACGCCCCCGACAATGCCGGCAGCAACACAAACACCCACTAGATTCAAAATAAAGTTTGAACCCTCTTGCTCACCGACAACATAAATCAATAACGTCGAAACCCCTAAGGCTAGAGTGAATAATGCGATAATGCTACATGCAATTACTTTATTTAAGTTCTTACGATAAGTTACTTTATCAATACTTTGTAAAATCATTATATTTTTCTTAGATGAATAGCGTTGCCAGCATGGCTAAGACAATCATAGCAATAACAGGAAATGATATAGCTGAAAAAGACTGGATTAGCTTCGGCCCGTCATTTAATTTTACAGCACTATAGGCCTCTTCAGCTCGATTAAAAACATCGGCTTTTATATCTATTGAAGTACCCTCAACTATCTGTTTTTGTATCTCTTCAATTTCTTCAATAACCAAGAAATTCAGATAAGGCTCCGTTTCACTAAAACACAAAATAATTGAATGTATGACATCAACATGCGAGCCCGGCGAACGAGAGCATGATGCACACGCTTCAAGAGCCATCGATTTATTCTTACCACAATAAATACATACGCTTATCATTGTTTACATAACTAATTTGGTTAATTTAACTTACCTGCACCTTTAGCAGGCAATACCTCGACAACATTCTTTCATATTCTAGCGGGTAGTGGAAACCTCTGTCTCATTTGGCTGTATATGGGGTAGCTATCAATGTCGCCAGCTTTGATGTTGATCAGGTATTCCTCTATATCAACACCATCATCATTACTTCTATTGTAATGATCGAGGCTCATTACAATTTTTCTGGCTTCAGCAGGTTTATTGACAACAATATGCGTACCGACTTTGGACTTATCATGATGCGAGACGACCTCGTAGATATAATCATCACGAGCATAGGCAAATGCCACAATAAGGTTATTGCTCGCGCCAGCTGAGTATGTGCTGGTGATTGATGTTTCAAATGCTCTCGAGCTGGTTCGTTCATGGCTACGTTCGTAGCGAGCTTCTAGTTCTATTTTTTGCTAATTTGATGTTGATAATGGGTATATTTACCTGAGGCTGCCATTCGAACCCCATGGTTGCAGCGATTGATACACCGCGATAAGCGCCTGAAGAAAATAAGAATTAAACGTATATATTTCATAATTAATGAGTCTCCATGACCTAAAGAAAAGTGCTTCATCACACTTATATTTTAGCGCTTGACAGGAGATGACGTTTTGATGCTGGTCAATGGTGGTAGCAAATTTAAAGTACCAGGCGTTTAGGTTGACCTAGGCTCAAGTGACGTTCCTCATATATAATAGCACTAGCTGATTAAAGCCTATGCCGGACAAACACAAATCCGCCTTGCGGCGTGACAAGAATATGAGAGAGAAAAAGTGAACTATTCAGAAGTAATTGATGCTCTAAACAACGCTACAGGTTTTGATTTATTTCGGATTAGAGCTGCTATTGACAGGATGCTGGATGACCCGAAACGTATTATTGAATTAAAGCAACGCCTTGGAAAAGGGCAACAAGTACAGTATTTTGAATCCGATGAGAATAGAGTAATAAAAGCAACAATCATTGATTTCAAAAGAACAAGGGTTACTGTAAAAAGAATTGATGATGGCACTCGCTGGACCATACCTTACTACTTCATCAATATAAACGAGATAGATACAAATATATTGAGCTCAAGCAAAAAGCTGGGATTAGATAGAAATGAAGTCAAAGTTGGTGACAATGTTGGTTTTATCGATAGAGACAATGTTGAGCAGTATGGTGCAATTATCAGGTTAAACCAAAAAACAGTAACATTAAACTGTGGTGGTCATAAATGGCGTGTAGGTTATAGCTTTCTATTCAAGGTGATAGGCCCTGACATCGAAACCTTGCAGTATAGTGAAAGCTAACACGAGGCAGCTACGTGCTTGATATGTCCAGAGGGCATTAGGGTCAGAGTCACCCGCTACACAATTTTATTAGCTTCGATTGCCTGTTAATAAATAACTTCATTTAAGCGCCCGGTATCGTCAGTTTTCATTTCCCCTCGAACAATTTTTTTAGCGATGCCTGCACCGACTTCAGGCTTAAAGTTTCTGGCATCGACAACCTCATCGCACTGATCGCAGACATACTTTGGCTGGCTAATTTCACCACAACTCGAATGACGAAACACCACAGGGGAACCATCTTCGTCTGTCGCCCAGCGATCTCCCCATTGCACGAAAGTCATTAATACAGGGAACAAATCCAAACCTTTAGGTGTTAAACGGTACTCGTAACGTAACCGTTTTTCATCATAAAGCACTTTTTTCAGGACACCAGCATCAACCAGTTTATTCAGTCTATCCGATAAACGATGTTTTGGAATGCCCAGTGATTGATGAAATGCTGAAAATCGGCGAACGCGCCTGAACGCATCTCGAATAATCAACAGCGTCCATTTATCACCAAAAATAGCTACCGTACGCGCGATTGAACATACTTGCGAATCGACTTCATCCCAACGCATAATCATTTGCCTCTTTTTTTATTTTCATAATTTTTTATTCTTAGTACGCATATTGATCGTACTTATTAATTGCACTTATTAATCACACTTAATGTTTCTGCTGCATGGCCCATAGCTGCGAATAATGGCCAGCTAATGCCAAAAGCTGCTCATGAGAACCCTGCTCTACAATCTGGCCTTTTTCTAACACCAAAATTCGATCAGCATTGACGACAGTCGATAGTCGATGGGCAATCACAATACTTGTTTTACCTTGAGACACGGCGTCAATCGCCTCCATCACTGCTCGCTCCGAGCGACTATCTAAAGAACTCGTTGCTTCATCGAACACTAATATTGCAGGGTGCTTCAAGATCGTTCTTGCGATGGCCACTCGTTGCTTTTCTCCTCCTGATAACTTAAGGCCTCGCTCACCTACCTGGGTGTCATAACCTTTCGGTAAACTCTCGACAAACCCTTGTAAGTGAGCCATTTTAATCGCACGCTTAACCTCATCATCTTTAGCACCTGGCCTGCCATAACGGACATTTTCGATCAGCGTGTCATTGAATAAAACGGAGTCTTGAGGTACAACACCAATAGCCTGCCTCAAACTATGCTGAGTAATACTTTTGATGGACTGACCATCAATCACTATGTCACCTTGGTTGACGTCATAAAAACGAAAGACCAATTTTGCCAGTGTTGATTTACCTGCCCCACTACTGCCAACGATGGCGAGTTTTTCACCGGGTTCCAGCTTGAAGCTGAAATCCTTCAGAATCGGCCGTTCTTCTTCATAAGCAAAACTCACTGATTTAAACTCAATGCGCCCTTCACTTATATTTAATTCTTTTGCATTCGCCTGATCACTCACTGATGTTTCGGTTTTTAATAGTTCGAACATTCGCTCGATATTCGCCATGGAGCTTTTAATTTCACGATAGACAAAACCCAAGAAGTTAAGCGGCAGAAAGATCTGCATCATAAAAGCATTCACTAAGACAAAATCCCCCAGAGTCATACGACCTTGGGCCACCTCATTGGCAGCCATCAACAACATCGCCGTCAGAGATACGGAAATAATAAGCGCTTGTCCTGCATTTAAAACAAACAAGGTTAAACGATTCTTGCGTTTTGCCTGTTCCCACTCGGCTAATTCTTTATCGTAGAGACTCGCTTCGTAAGACTCGTTGGCAAAATATTTAACTGTTTCAAAGTTCAGCAAGCTGTCCACTGCTCTGGAGTTACTTTTGTTATCGGCTGCATTCGCTTCACGGATAAACTGCGTACGCCAATCGGTTGTCATCTTGGAAAACCAGACATAGGCAACGACAGAGACCAATACGATTAATGCAAATTCAACGCGATACTGTTGCCATAAAATACCCATCACCAAAAATAATTCCAGAAACGCAGGCACAATATTGAACACTAAAAAACGCATAAGAAAGCTAATACCACTGGTGCCGCGCTCAATATCACGCGATAGACCACCGGTTCGACGATTTAGATGAAACGCTAGGTCGAGAGCATGCAAATGCTCGAAAACACGCAAACCAACACGACGCATGGCTCGCTCTGTTACTCGGCCAAATAAGGTATCTCGAATTTCACCTAATAAGACATTCGCGAAACGCGCTAAGCCATATGCAAATAATAAGGCAAGTGGCACCGCGATTAAGATAGAGTCTGCATCAGATAATTTATGATCAAGGTCATCGACCACCTCTTTGAGAATAAAAGGCATGCCGATACTGGCAAATTTTGCTGCCACCAAACATAACAAGGCAAGCACAATGCGCGCCTTATATTCTAATAAATAGGGCCAAATCTGTTTAATCACAGACCAATCTATTTTCCCGCTTGGTTCAAAGTCTGAGCGCATACCTCTCATAGAGATTCCTATTAAAGTTTTAGGCCTTCATCATTTTGTCACAAAAACCAAGAATACTTAAAAATTCATTTATGTGACAAACATCAAAGAATTATTTTTCATTAAAGGGTTCAAAATATATTTGACAGGTTCTATTTTAGAACCTTATAATCGCATCAAGGGTTCCAAAAAGGAACCTTTAAATAGCTGAAAGATGACTTATTCAGCATGTTTAATCTCAGAGGGCATCACCATGTGCATATTCACAAATATTGCTAAATGGATTGATCATGAGCTAGGGATTGGTAACGTAAACTTGGAATTAGAAGCGGCTGATTTTATTTAACTCTCATTAGCATTTAGCGTTTCACCAAGATAAGTAAGCAGGCTTGAACTTAGCCTTAACAAGGTAAGTGTAGTTACTACACTTACCTACAATTAACGACCTCAATGAAGCATAGGAAGGTGACCATGTTTGGATTTCCATTTATTACCAGTTTAGTGCTTGTATTAGCTGGCGTTGTTGTTATGTCACTATTGATAAACAAAGGATTGGCAAAGCGCGCTAATAACACCAATACTAGCAACGCCACCTTAAATAAAATACAACACACACCAACCAATAGACCATGATGCGTTAAACCAAGCATCTGACAGTATAGTTTAAAGCCACTTATTTCCAGGTGGCTTTTTTGCATCTGAATTACCACAAATAACCTTAGCCCTCATGATTTTTCTCCCGAAAAACAGTCGATCCTGACAAACATATACCGCGTCATCCTCCTTCTTAATCAAACCAAACCAAACCAAACCAAACCAAATAAAGTGAAATCCATACAATTAGGCTTATATGCTCAAACCGTGTATTATTTCGCACCGAAAACATCAACATCTTTACCACAATGATCATTTAAGGACGATTTACACATGAATAAAAAGCATCTTATTTTACCTGTTTCTATTTTTTGCCTGTCAACAGGCTTAGTTGCACAGGCAGAAGAAACAAGTAAAGAAATGACCTGGAATGCTTCAGCAGAATTAGGGTACATTAAAACGTCTGGCAACTCTGATACAGAAACATTGCACACTAAATTTAATGGTGAAACCTCGTACAACAAATGGACTCACCTACTTGCTTTAGAAGCACTGAAAAGCGTATCAAACAATCTTAGATCCGCTGAAAAATATCGCATAGAAGCCCAGTCAGATTATGACTTAGGTGAAAAAAGCTATGCTTTTGGCGTTACCAACTGGGAAAACGACAATTTTAACGGCTTAAACTACACCGCCTCGGTTGCTGCTGGTTATGGTTATAAGGTGATTAAAACGGATACAATGAAACTCAATCTAGAAACCGGCCCTGGTTATCGTATTGTGAAAGACAACAATGGCAACACAGAAGAAGATTCGATTCTTCGTCTAACGGAAGGGGTTTCCTGGAAAATCAGCAAAACATCAACTTTAGATCAAAATCTGAAAATTGAAACAGGTGACAGCAACACCGAAACGCGCTTTGTTATCGCAATGACCAACCAGGTTTCTGGTAACCTTTCAATGAAAGTTGCTTACAACATCAAACATAATACTGATGTTGCCGAGGGCGTATCCAATAGCGATCGTGAAACAGCCATTACTTTAGTCTACAAGCTGTAAGTTAAAACAAGGCTGATGAACACACTCATCGGCCTTGCTCTTATATTGGAAATACTTGCCAGCGACACATAATAAAAAATAGCGAGGAGTTCTAACATGACAAACAAATCACCCGAACAGTTTCCCGATTTTGAGTCTTTTTATCCCTTTTATTTATCTGAGCACCAAAACGTAATCTGTCGTCGGCTTCATTTTGTTGGCTCCTGCCTTGTATTGGCAACAATTATCTTAAGTATCGCAAGCAAACAATGGCAATTACTCTGGCTACTACCTTTAATTGGCTACGGCTTTGCCTGGGCAGGGCATTTCATCTTCGAAAAAAATAGACCCGCCACCTTTCAATATCCTTTTTATAGCCTGTGGGGAGACTGGGTGATGTTTAAAGATATTTTGATCGGAAAGGTCAGCATCAAAAAATAAGCGAGTATTGGCATTGACAGAATCGCGCCACACAATAACACAAAGAAAGCACCAAGAAGGCACATCAACAACTAAGGCGCGCAATATTGGCGCATAAAATAACTAAGCTTTTAGCCTGCAAGCCACTAAATAGGCGGTTGGCATGTTCCCTGCTTTAGTTTAAGCGAGTGCGAGGATATCAATGCATTGGTTTGTCATTGAGTTTTAAACAATTTGCTTCACCAATAGATGGCTAGGGTTCCGACAAACATACCATGTTTGTGACTGGTCCGAGAGCTATCGACCTTCTCCAGGAGGTTACACGGCGGGATAAAAGCCCGGGAGATTCAGTTGGCTAACCATGCCTTTGATTCCTAGCCCGTTAACCGATACCTGGAGAAATCTTATGAATTCAACTGCACTAAAAGTTTTCGCAAGCTTAGTCATTACTAGCTTAGCAGTCTTACTTCCTGTTCACGCCCAAGCAAAAGATAAATTTAGTGTCTGCTGGTCAATTTACGTTGGCTGGATGCCCTGGGACTTTGGTTCGCAACAAGGTATTGTCAAAAAATGGGCTGATAAATATGACATCGAAATTGATGTTGTCCAAATCAATGACTATGTCGAGTCTATCAACCAATATTCAGCCGGCGCGTATGATGGCTGTACCATGACCAACATGGATGCACTAACGATTCCAGCGGCTGGCGGCATTGATTCTACCGCCTTAATCGTTGGGGATTTCTCGAACGGTAACGACGGTATTGTATTAAAAGAAAAAAACGCGCTCAACGATATCAAGGGCCAAACGGTCAACTTGGTTGAACTGTCAGTCTCTCACTACTTACTCGCTCGCGGACTTGAGTCAGTCGGACTATCAGAGAAAGATCTTAAAGTCGTGAACACCTCGGATGCCGATTTAGTCTCTGCATTTTACACCGACGATGTGACAGCCGTAGCGACTTGGAACCCACTTTTGTCAGAAATCATGACGATGCCTAAAACCACCAAAGTATTTGATTCATCGCAGATTCCGGGTGAAATCATTGACTTAATGGTCGTGAATACCGATACCCTGAAAACCAATCCAAAGTTCGGCAAAGCACTGGTCGGAGCCTGGTACGAAATCATGGCGAAGATGAATGCCCAAACGGATGCAGGTAAAGCCGCCCGGACCTTTATGGGTAAAGCCTCGGGCACAGATTTGGCCGGTTATGAAGCACAACTTGCCTCGACAAAAATGTTCTACACCCCGCAAGAAGCGGTCGCGTTTACTAAGAGTGCCGAACTCAAGAAAACCATGGGCTATGTTGCTAAGTTTTCATTCGATCATGGTTTACTTGGTGACGGCGCTGCGGATGCTGGCTTCATCGGCATCGAAACGCCTGCCGGCACATTCGGCAGTGCCGCCAATACCAAACTCCGTTTTGATCCAAGCTACATGGAAATGGCGGCTGACGGAAAACTCTAAGTACCGCGTTGAATAAAGGTCTATCAAAGGCCTTTATTCAAGGTATTCCATATAAATTCAAATGACACCGAAGGCCTCCCAATGAAAAAGTTGATTAATCAGCACCCATCACGCTATGCCAAGATCTTCTTAGCGATGCTGCCCTTTCTTATTGTGATTGGCCTTTACCTTGCTGCCTCGGATGCTCGTCTAGCTGAAAACCCCAACGATAAGCTTCTACCTGCCTTTTCTAGTTTTGTCGATAGTATGGAGAGAATGGCCTTTGAGCCCAGCAAACGCTCAGGGGACTATTTACTCTGGACAGATACCCTCGCCAGTCTGCAACGCTTACTCATCGGTGTACTTATTAGCGCCTTAATCGGATTAAGCATGGGCTTATTTAATGGCGCCATCCCTTTTGCTCGCGCCCCCCTATCACCTTTTGTCACTGCTATTTCACTCATTCCACCTATGGCTATTTTACCGATATTGTTCATTGTCTTTGGCTTAGGAGAACTTGCTAAGGTGGCGTTAATTGTGATCGGTATTGCCCCCTTATTGATCAGAGACATGCAACAGCGCGTACTGGAAATACCCGCTGAACAAATAATCAAAGCGCAAACCTTAGGCGCAAATAGCTGGCAGATTATTTTGCGGGTTATGTTGCCTCAAATTATGCCTCGGCTGCTTATCTCTGTCCGCTTAGCGTTGGGGTCGGCTTGGTTATTCTTGATCGCTGCGGAAGCAGTCGCCTCGACAGATGGTTTAGGGTATCGAATATTTTTAGTACGCCGCTATATGGCCATGGACGTCATCCTGCCTTATGTGTTGTGGATTACCTTCTTAGCATTCTGTCTTGATTGGCTGCTGCGTTACCTATCACTATGGCTATGGCCTTGGTTTCATAGCGCTCAACCCAAAGTGGGGGCCAGCTCATGAGTTATATTGAGTTCAATAAAGTATGGAAAGAATACCCTGGGCAAGTGGTGCTCGAACAGCTCAACGCCACTGTCGAAGAAGGCGAGTTTATTACGATTGTGGGTGCCTCTGGCTGCGGCAAAACTACCTTTCTCAATATGCTGTTAGGCACAGAAACACACTCTCGCGGGCAGATTATGCTGGCAGGTTCAGAAATCACCCAAGAGCCTGACGACTCAAGAGGCATTGTCTTTCAGCGTTATTCGGTTTTCCCCCACTTAAGCGTCTTAGAAAATGTTGTGATAGCCCGTGAATTTCAAGCAAGCCCTTGGCTTTCTCGTTTATTTGGCAAGGCGCGTAAACAAGCCAAAAAAGAAGCCCGAGAGTTACTTGATGCTGTTGGTTTAACTGCCTCTGAAAATAAATACCCCCATGAATTATCTGGAGGCATGCAGCAACGCCTAGCCTTAGCGCAATCACTTATTAACAAGCCAAAAGTGCTGCTTTTAGATGAACCCTTTGGCGCACTAGACCCTGGCATCCGCGCCGACATGCATGCCTTAGTATTATCGCTATGGCGCAAACACAAGCTGACTATTTTTATGATTACCCACGATTTAAAGGAAGGTTTTTACCTAGGCACCCGCCTGTGGGTGTTTGACAAAGTCCGTCATGACCTGCAAGCACCGGGCGCCTATGGCGCAAAAATAACCTATGACATTCCAACAGGCCAATGTGAAACAGACGTCCTCCAAGCTATACAAACATCTGTTACAGATGCGCCAACCACTACCCATTGAGAACAGACCATGCACGATAAAAAAACTGCACTCTATAACTACACTCTGCCACCCGCGAGCCATTGGTCTCTAAAAGTTAGGCGTGGTCTGCAAATGACGATCACCGATATTGAAGGCGGCGCGAACCTAGGCATGCTCTTTTATAACCCAGAGTCATTATTAGAACGTTATAACGCTCCCGACACCCTTAAGTGTCAGCACACCTTTAAGCTAAGCCAAGGCCATTGCTTATATTCTGATATGGGACGCATCTTCTGTTCAATCACAGAAGACAGTGCAGGCTGGCACGATACCCTATGCGGCAACAGCACCGCCAAATTTGTCAGCCAAAAATGGTCAGCTCGCAACTACCAAACAGATCGTAATGCTTGGCATCAAAATGGCTATGACAGTTTCCTCACCGAACTCACAAAATATGGCTTAGGTCCTCGTGATATGGCCGCCAATGTGAACTGGTTTAGCAAGGTAAAGAGTGATACTCAAGGTCAGCTCAGTCTCGACGAAACCGCTAACAAAGCCGGTCAATCAGTCACCCTACGTTTTGAAATGGACACCTTAGTGCTCATGCACAGCTGTCCGCACCCTTTAAGTCAGGCCAGCGTTTACCCGGGCAAGGCTATCGCTATTGAATTGTCTGAAGCCCCCAGAATTTCGGCTCAGGATGAATGTTTAAACCAGTGCCCAGAAAATGCCCGAGGCTTCGAAAATAATCGCCTGTATTACTTGGGTGAACCAACAACCAATAGCCATTACCCCTTCCCAAATGCAATTCATTCGGCATCGAAATAAGGAGAATATCATGATCAAAGAAAGCCTCTTGAATGCGGCCGATGCCATAGACACTCAAACCGTGATGGCCGGCGACTACTATTTACAAGAAGTCAAAGCTGGCCAAACCATACGTATTGTGGATAGCGAAGGTAATCAAGCCGCCGATACCCTGTTCTATAACGCCCATAATATTGAAGAGCGCTATAGCGCCACCGACACCATTCAAATGCAGGGTAATGTTTACCTCACTACTGGCTCCAAGCTGATGTCGAATAAACAAAATACCATGCTCGAAATTGTGGCTGACACCTGCGGCAGACACGATACTGTTGGCGGCGCCTGCGCGACAGAGTCCAATACCGTGCGTTATAGCTTAGAAAAACGCTGCATGCATGCGTGCCGTGATAGCTGGATGCTCGCCATTGCTGAAAACGATCACTTAGGTTTAAGCAAACGAGATATTAGCCACAACATCAATTTTTTTATGAATGTACCCGTTACTGAAGATGGCAAGCTCACCTTTGAAGATGGTATTTCAGCGCCAGGAAAATATGTCGAAATGACAGCACAGATGGATGTACTGGTGTTAATTTCTAATTGCCCACAACTAAATAACCCATGCAATGCCTACAACCCAACTCAGATCGACATGCTCATTTGGAACACTTAGGCCATGGGTAACTGACACGCTTATTTTTTAGCTTGAACCAACAGTGGGACGGCCCACTGTACTGACTCAAATCGGGACGACCCGAGACAGGAAGATAAAATGATTAAACGCGTCCTGATAGCAAATCGCGGAGCCATTGCCGTACGCATTTGTCGCACATTAAAAAAATTGGGCATGACGTCTGTGGCTGTTTATGCCGACGCTGACCGAAATTCATTACATCGCCTATCAGCCGATGAAGCCTATTCATTAGGCGTGGGCCGTGCGAGCGAGACTTACCTGAATCAAGATAAGCTTTTTGAGATTATCGACACGGCTCACATTGACGCTATTCATCCTGGCTATGGTTTCCTAAGCGAAAATCCAGAATTTGTCGAACGCTGCCAACAAAAAGGTATTATCTTTATCGGCCCGACGCCCGATCAGATGCGCGATTTTGGTTTAAAACATGCAGCCCGCGCACTCGCAGAAGCAAACGATATTCCCTTGCTTCAAGGCAGTGGTTTGTTGGCCAGTTTAGACGATGCCTTAATCGCCGCTAACGACATCGGCTATCCAATTATGCTAAAAAGCACCGCCGGTGGTGGTGGCATCGGTATGCAGGTGTGCCAAAGCGAGCACGAACTGAATCAAGCCTTTAATAGCGTGAAGCGCTTAAGTGCAAATAACTTTTCTAACGATGGTGTGTTTGTTGAAAAATATATTGCCCAAGCTCGGCATATTGAAGTTCAAGTATTTGGTGATGGTAAAGGCAAGGCCATTGCGCTGGGCGAACGCGACTGCTCAGCACAACGTCGCCACCAAAAAGTATTGGAAGAAACGCCCGCTCCAGGCGTCCCCGATAATGTCAGAAGCCGCTTACATGAAACCGCAGTACGTTTAGTCGAAGCGGTTAATTATCGTAATGCGGGAACAGTTGAATTCATTTATGACGCACAAACACACGACTTTTGGTTTCTGGAAGTAAACACTCGCTTACAGGTAGAGCATGGCGTTACCGAACAAGTCTATGGTGTTGACTTGGTTGAATGGATGCTTAAACTCGCAGAGGGCAGCCTTGCTGATTTATCTGAACTGAAGGTAGGCGCACCGAAAGGCTGGGCACTGCAAGCGCGCGTTTATGCCGAAGACCCTAATAAGCAATTCCAACCCAGTGCGGGCCTGATTACCCATGTGAATTTCCCAGAAGCAAATAATAGCCAGCTTCGTATCGATCATTGGATAGAAGCAGGCATCGACGTTAGCCCTTTCTTCGACCCGATGCTTGCAAAAATCATCGTCCACAAAGCCACACGTGAAGCCGCGCTTAAGGCCTTGGATGACGCATTGGCAGAGACACACATTGAAGGCATCGAGACTAATTTATTTTATTTACGGGCGATTCTAGCGACAGATGTTTTCCAGAAAGGCGCTATGTTTACCCGTTTTCTCAATGACTTCAGCCTATCACCCTTCACGATTGATGTGATCTCTGGTGGAACCTTGACAACGGTTCAGGATTATCCAGGCCGAATTGGCTATTGGAATGTCGGCGTCCCCCCCTCTGGCCCCTTTGATATGCGATCGTTCCGTTTAGGCAACCGTTTATTAGGCAATCCTAATGACGCAGCGGGTTTAGAAATTACGCTCAATGGGCCTAGTTTACGTTTTAACAGCGCCACTCAGATCGTTATAAGCGGTGCAAAAATTATCGCGGCATTAGATAAACAACCCTTGGAAATGAATCAAGTCATTGCCATAAGCGCTGGCCAAACGTTGATACTTGGAAAAATCACCGAAGGTGCTCGAAGTTATGTAAGCATCGCGGGAGGACTTCAATGTGCGCCATACCTGGGGTCGCGAGCCACCTTTACCCTAGGTCAATTTGGCGGCCATGGCGGCCGGGCTTTACGCGCGGGTGATGTCCTACATTTAGACTCTGAAGCGAGCCATCAAGTTAAAGGACGTTTTCCATCATTAGCTTATAAATTTGCAGCACCGTTTAACAATGACTCACTGACTTTACGGGTTGTTTATGGGCCTCATGGCGCACCTGATTTTTTCACCGACGCGGATATTCGACGTTTCTTCGATGCCCACTGGGAAGTGCATTACAACTCGAGTCGAACAGGTGTTCGGTTGATCGGCCCCAAACCGGAATGGGCGCGTGAATCGGGTGGTGAGGCGGGGATGCACCCCTCCAATATTCACGATAATGCCTACGCCATTGGCACGATAGACTTTACCGGTGATATGCCAGTGATACTCGGACCAGATGGCCCCTCTTTAGGTGGCTTTGTCTGCCCTGCCACCGTTATTCATGCCGACTTATGGAAGCTTGGCCAACTTAAAGCCGGTGATAAATTACGTTTTATACCGGTATCGATTGAAACAGCGAGTGCCATCGCTAAACACCAAGAAGCATGTTTAACATCACTAAACACAGAAGCAATGGATTATTCTGTTCAAACGATTGATGAGATGCTTGAGCAATCCCCCATCATCAAAACACTGGCGGCGACAGAAATAAGCGAGCAAGTGGTTTATCGACCTTCTGGTGATCGTTACTTGTTAATAGAATACGGCCCATTGAAGCTCGATATTCGTCTACGGTTTCGAGTTCATGCGCTCATGCTATGGCTAGAGGAAAATAGCTTGGAAGGTATCCTGGAACTCACTCCCGGGATTCGTTCTTTGCAGGTTCATTATGATGCCCTAGCTCTACCACTATCAGAACTGATGGCACATCTAGAAAATGCCGAGAATGAATTAGAGAATATCGATGAACTTTGCCTGCCTTCTCGTACCGTGCATTTACCTATTAGCTGGAATGACCCTGCCTGCCAGTTAGCGGTCGATAAGTATATACAATCGGTTCGCAAAGACGCGCCTTGGTGCCCCAGCAATATCGAGTTTATTCGTCGCATAAATGGCCTCGACAGCATTGACGATGTAAAACGTATTTTCTTTGAAGCCAGCTATGTAGTCATGGGCTTAGGCGATGTCTATTTGGGCGCCCCCGTAGCAACGCCTTTAGACCCACGCCACCGTTTAGTCACCACCAAATATAATCCTGCCCGAACTTGGACCGCCGAAAACTCGGTGGGCATCGGTGGCTCTTATCTATGTATTTATGGCATGGAAGGCCCTGGGGGCTATCAGTTTGTTGGCCGAACCTTACAAATGTGGAACCGCTTCCATCAAACCGAAGCTTTCGAGCAACCTTGGCTATTACGCTTCTTTGACCAGATCAAGTTTTACGAAGTCAGCGCCGATGAACTCAGCCAAATTCGCCAAGACTTTCCTCAGGGCCGCTACCCTATTCGTGTTGAAGACGGCAGCTTCAAGCTCAGTGATTACGAACAGTATTTATCTGAGAATGAATCAGATATTCAGCAGTTCACCGATAAACGCGAAGCCGCTTTTGATGAGGAATTAGCACGTTGGAAAGCCTCGGGGCAGATTAACTTCTCAAGCGATACAGCCGACCCCCATGACGAAGAAGAAAAGCTTGAATTACCCAGTGATATGACGGCGGTGGAAAGTAGTGTTGCCGGTAACATTTGGAAAACCCATGTGCTCGAAGGTTCGTCGGTTCAAGAAGGTGATGTGGTCATGACCTTAGAATCCATGAAAATGGAAATAGATGTTTATGCGCCTTGTAATGGCGTGGTCTATCAAATTCGTAAACAAGCAGGCCAGCAAGTCCATGCTGGGCAAGATTTGATTATCATTCAGGAGATACGGTCATGATTCAGCAAAGTTTATTAAGCCTTCTGGATGACTATAGAGATGGCACTCAAGATCCAATCAAACTGCTGCCGGCGTTATTAGCAGCAGCACGTAGCGATCAGCACAAGTGCTGGATTAGTTTAATTGACGATAAACAATTAACCGCTTATTTAATGAAGCTTGAAGGTGAAACACCCAAGACGCTGCCGCTTTACGGCATTCCGTTTGCCGTTAAAGATAATATTGATTTAGCTGGTTTGCCCACCACCGCGGCTTGTCCTGGCTTTTCTTATGAGCCAACAGAGTCTGCGACAGTCGTGCAATTATTAATTGATGCAGGCGCGATTCCCTTAGGCAAAACCAATATGGATCAGTTTGCCACAGGCTTAGTGGGCGTGCGTTCCCCCGAACCTTGGGGCGCCTGTAAAAATAGCTTAAACCCAGACATGATATCGGGCGGCTCAAGCTCTGGCAGTGCCGTAGCACTGGCGCTGGGTTATGTGGCGTTTTCATTAGGCACCGATACTGCAGGCTCTGGCAGAGTGCCCGCGGCCTTAAATAACTTAGTGGGGCTAAAGCCCAGCAAAGGCCTTATCAGCACCAAAGGTGTCGTGCCTGCTTGTGCGAGCTTGGACTGCGTATCCATTTTTGCACTGAATAGTGAAGATGCAAATTGCGTCTTGAATATTGCTGCGCAATTTGATCAAGCAGACCCTTGGTCTAGAAAAAATACTTACTCAAATGGCCCACGCTATTTTAATTCATCAATTACAGACTTCAGCTTTGCTGTGCCTGAACATGATCAGCTTGAATTTTTTGGCGACGCCTGCGCTCAAAATGAGTTTCAAAAAGCCTGTGCAGCACTAGAAAAAATAGGCGGCCAGAAAATCACTGTGGATTTTTCAAGTCTGTTTGATGCAGCGAAGTTGCTTTATCAGGGACCTTGGGTGGCCGAACGCTATTTAATTATTCAAAACTTACTTGAAAGTCAGGCGGATAAGGTTCATCCGGTTATTCGGCAGATAGTTGAACCTGCTAAACACTTAACGGCATTAGAGACTTTTGCTGCTCAATATACGCTCAAGACATTTAAACAAACTTCCGAAACACTGATTAAACAAGCTGATGTATTTGTCACACCAACGGCAGGGACATGCTTCTCAATTGATGAGGTAAACACCAACCCCATAGAGCTAAACTCAAAACTTGGTTACTATACCAACTTTATGAACCTGCTGGACTTAGCTGCCGTTGCCACACCAACAGGGTTTCTAGATACTCAGGTTGGTTTCGGTATCACGCTGTTTAGTGCCGCCATGAACGATAAGTATTTATTATCTCTCAGTACAAAATTACAGGATCATCTTGCTATTGATCCTGGTGCGCTTTCGTTATTCAAACACAATCAAAAAAACAGCCAAACGACAAGCCTAGTACCTCAAGAAACGGTTCAGCTTATTGTCTGCGGGGCGCATTTAGCTGGCCTTCCGCTCAACTGGCAACTGACCGAACGCGGCGGCCGCTTTGTTGAAAAGACCCAAAGTGCCAAGGGTTACAAACTGTATGCCTTAGCGGGCGGCCCGCCATTAAGGCCTGGCATGGTTGTCGATAAAAACGCTGGGCAGCATATTGAAATCGAAATTTGGCAATTGCCAATGACGGAGTTCGGCTCCTTTGTCGCTGCTATTCCTGCTCCTCTTGGTATCGGAAAAGTGCAGACGGCTGATGGCAGATGGCTACCCGGTTTTATCTGTGAAGCGTCTGGTTTAGAAGGGGCTGAGGATATTACTAACTTTGGTGGCTGGCGTAATTGGCTAGCAAGTAAATAAACAGGTTCTTTATTTCAATACCTGATCATGACTAATCCATTGTGCGATATTGCAGTATGAGCCCAATAATTTCATGATCACTTATCCCTGATGCTAGAGATTCATTCATCGATGCTCTTTGTGGCAAGTGGATATTAAATTTAGAACGTAAAACCTCTGCCACTTGCTTATCAACCGTTGGATCAAAATCTTTACCAACATAAACACAAATTCGCTGATGAATAAATTCTTTATTTGCCATAAAAAGCATATCTCTTGTTTAATAGTAAGTTGTTGTTTTCAGCATTCGAGGCAAGATACCGTTATTATTAATAACTAGTCTTCCTGAACAGGCCCGGCATCACTTGACCCGATGGCTTTTGCATTAATTTCGACATAAATGGTCATAATGTCTTTTTCAACAAGTTCATCGATATTTTTCGTTAGCGATGATAGGTGCACCTCAACAGCCGCCTCTTCAGATTGCCCAAATTTACAATCAAAGCCCCAGTAGATAGCACCGGAAGGAAGCGGTTTTTTGCGTTCTTTTTTAAGAAATTTTTTGATGTCGTGTTTTATTGAATCGACAACACGAGGAACTTTGATTTTAGGGTGATCTAACTTAAAGGTTTTTTTCATTATGATCCTACTGGAATGACAGCCACTGTACGCTGAACAGTTTCTAATGGTGAGCAGTGTAATGTTTATATGAGAATTCTGCCATTACTTTGGTACGAAGCTCATGTCTTCAGGCTTGATTTTAGCCTCAACACTTAATTTTTAGGCGCTAAGTCGGGCTATCAAGCCTCGCAGAGTAATGGCAACAGCAAAAAATTACGGCAGCGATTAGATGAACTCCTGAGATTGATTCACCTAAACACAACACGGATAATACGACACTGAAAAGAGATGTACTGGGAAAATGGCTTGCGCTCGCATCCCCTCCGTTTCCTGTGCAGATCGAATATAGAGCATAATGTTTGCGCCATATGACAGAGCACCAACCATCAAAGCACCTACGATTGTACTTCCGTCAACTTATGTGGACTCCCCGGTGTCAACAACAATAAACCAATAAAAGAAATAAATGCGAACTTATGTACGAGCTCTAATTGAGTAGCGAACCCAGGCTCTTCGATATTTACGCATGGTTTACCGCGGACATTGCACCTGTGATTAGATGGCTTCGCAGAACACGGTTCTTAACATATTTCCCTATTGAGCCAAGCTTAGTTTTTCCACCAGATGAATATTGAATCGGAGTTAAACCAATGCAGACTGATGCATCTTTTCCTTTTTCAAATACACCCAGCTCAGCGCAACCTAATGCGATGTATAAGTTAATCGCATTTAGCGTACCCACACCTTCAAGTTTGAGTAATTTTTTACATTCAGAATGCACCTCAATAGCCTTTTCAAGGCTGTCATCATAAATATTGACAGACTTTGTGATTGAAAGGTATTGTTGCCAAGCTGCATCTAACGCAGACCTGAACTCAAAGGACAGTCCATTTTCAGCATCTTCTAATGTTGATTCCACTGCGCCTTTTAAACCACAATTTCGACTCGACACTTTGATATTAAATTCTAATAACAGTGATGTTATCTGGTTACCTGTTGCGGTCTTTTGCTAGGTCTACACCAACAATAGTATTTTTCATAATTATCTCCATTCGTTATCTACAAAGCGGCTCAAGCAGAGTATCGCCATGAGGATGGGGAGTCCAATTATCTATCCTGACACAGCGGGTACCTATTATGTTTTTTTGTATAGGGCGTAAATGTAGGGCCGCGGGTCGCCGAATGGGTTGATGTATGTATAATCCTCATGCTTAACGAGTTCAAACTCTGCCCCCATACGCCTTGTCATTTCTTCGATGGAGTAGCGATGAAGTTCAAGCCCTGCGCATTTTGGAGCACCTGTAGTAGAAAACTCTGCCAGCAATACGTATCCACCGTGACGTGTTGCAGACTGTAAGTTGTCAAAGTACCCCCGAATATCCGCTTCTTCGAGCAAGAAATGAAGAACAGCACGATCGACCCAGACGTCCACTTGAGGCATGTCATCTGGCAGGGATTTAGAAATATCATGGTGAAGCCATGTCAATCTGCTATTCGTCCCTATTCTATTTCTGAGCTTATTTAGGGCTTCGTCGCTTATATCGTTCAAAATGAGTTTATGCCCTCTGGCCAGGAGCTTGTCTACAAGTACAGATGTTCCTGCACCGGGGAGGAATATCGTTAAGAGATTATTCTGCGGAATCTGATCGAGAAACTTCAGCGTCTGTGACACATCTTTTTCATACCAACCAAGTTCAGGGTCGGCCTTGGTAGAGAATATCGCATTCCAATGTTTATTTTGTGTGGTCATATTTCCTTCGAATATCTTTAGGTTAACGAGTGGCAATAAGTCCGTAGTGAAAAGGACAAGATGTCGCGAGATCAACGTTGGTGATACGACTGAACCCTGCTTCTGCCATCCATGCTCGACATTGGTCCGGTGTCGGCCGGATTTCCAGCGAAGGACCTCGAGGCGTTGGTATATCACTTCGCCAGTGAATGACTGATAGCACACCACCATTATCGAGAACCCGATGCGCCTCTTGCAGCAGAGCTAAGGGGTACTCCAAGTGCAACAAATTGAAAATCATGGCATGAGCCTGGCTTGCGGCATTAAGGCCTGTTCCATCCACCACAAAATCTCGTCGCTGCGCCCGAATATTATCCAAATGATACTGAATCGCCTGACTCTGAAGGTATGCAATCAAGTCGGGTTCGATGTCCAGCGCGGTGACAAGTCCAGTGGTACGTCGAGCTGCTGGCAAGGTGAATGTTCCATAGCCACTGCCAAATTCAACAACATTTCCTTGAACGTTTTTTCCAAGCAGTTTTTCAATTGCACCCTCAGCATCGAAGAAACCATCCCAAAAATCTTCGTCAGGCATGCCACTTTCACGACCTTTCATGGTGCGCCCCTATCGTCATCAAACCTATGCTCATGCCAAGACCTGCTGCAAGTCAGCAGCATCTTCTAAGCCAACCGACGGGCGCAACATCGCATCGGAAATTCCGCGTCGAATGCGTTCCTCCGGCATCAGTCTGTGATGGGTGGTGATGTTGTAGATCGGAGTATGGGGGCTACCATGAATATCCTTATTAGAACTACCGTGAATCGCTCGGGTTGCCAGACTTTGAGAGAGCTTATCGATCATCGTTATCTCCTTAATGTGAATTCAGTGTTTGCTGCACTGTTTGATTTATTCATTGCCCTTAGGTCTCGATAAGCAACCCTCTTGCTGACCACTCGCTCACCCCATCGTTTATTTTCTGAGCGGTAAAACCATGGGCACGGAGTAAAGTGACGGCTTCTTCGGACATCAGACAAAACGGCCCACGACAGTAGGCAACGATGGTGCGATCCAGCGGCAATTCGGCCAGTCGTTTCTTTAGCTCATCCAAGGGCATGGAACGGGCAAAGGGTAAATGTCCAGCGGCGTACTCACTCGGCGGGCGAACGTCAATGACGAAGACCTCACCTAGCTCAGCTTTGTGCAATAAACTCTCGCGGCTTTCGGAAGATAAGCTGTCAGGCTCGTTGATCATCTGAGTAAGCACCAGTCGTAACTCGACCAAGTGTTCTTCAGCGGCTTCCCGAAGCGTAACCCAAAGGTGAGCTACATCGGGACCGCTCAAACGATAGTGGACGTATTTTCCGTCTCGCCTAGTTTCAACTAAGCGGGATTCCCGTAGCGTTTTTAGGTGGGCACTGGCCAAACGCACGTCAATTCCGGTCTGGGCGGCCAGGGTTTCAACGCTCTTCTCGCCTTGGGCAAGTAATTCGACCAACTCCAAGCGTTTGGGGCTGGACAAGGCTTTGCCGATGCGAGCAACGTGCTCATAGAGATCAGATTTTAAGGGGCTATTTTCCATAGCTACATACTAACGTTCGTTTGTATGTATGTCTATCGAATTACACTAAGAACTTGGCTGCGAACCTTATACATGCTCTGTGCGAAATAAAGTTGCTCGCCAATGCCTAATAGCCCACGGCAAAATGGCCGTATATTTGGAGTGGCATTGGATCCGCTTGGTAGATCAACACCTCATCTTATAAATCTCATTGAATCCTTGATTGAAAAAAAAATTGGCTTTAAGTCTATTCAGGACGGCGCAATAGATACCACCACTGCATTGGGTGAACTGATGTTTAATATTTTTAGTGCGCTATCCCAACTCACTGCCGGTTGAATCCATCTGTGAGTCACTTTCAATATCTCGTGCAACCTTCTATAGATATTTGGCCTTGAGTTAATACAGGGCTTGTTAAAATTCCTTAGAGGTAGCTTTCGTTCGAATGATTGTCACACCCCTAATATTGATTGTCCTTTATCGTAGGTTGAAGTGATGATCAATTGCGAAGATGTCTTTTCACCATTGGGGCTTTCAGCTGGAAATGTACGGGACAAGAAACGCCCCTGATCGCTGATTAGTCTATTTATACTTACAGACTGCTAGGTAATCATGAATCTCAGATTCGACATTTTTGGGCGTTCTTCCACAAACCCCGTAAGTAACATTCTTTATAAGTCACCGTAGAGTCATTGCCCTATTCAATCGGCATTAATACACCTAATGAAACGAATTAATCTCATCGTGCGTGAGATAACGCCATTGACCAAGTTCAACATCAAGAGAGACTTGGCCAATTTTCTCTCGATGTAAACCTCTAACACGATTCCCTACCGCTCTAAACATGCGCTTAACTTGGTGGAATTTACCTTGAGTAAGGGTCAAAAGCACTTCATGCGTACTTAGTATCGTTATTTTCGCGGGTAATGTGGGTTCATCGATACCTTGCAAGATAAGCCCATGTTCAAGTTTGAAAACAGCCTCGTCGGTAATCTTATCCCGCAGCGTCACTCGATAGACTTTTTCACAACGGGCATTGGGTGTGATTATTTTATACGTCCAACTACCATCATCGGTTATGAGCACTAAACCCGTCGTATCCGCATCTAAACGCCCGACAACATGCAATTCGGTTTTCCTATCCACATCTACATAATTAAAAACTGAAGGGTAATTTTCATCCACATTCGAGCACAAGGTATTTACAGGTTTATGCACGAGAAGATAGCGAAAGGGCCGACGTGTCAGCGGAGTATTATCGAGTGTTACAAGGTTGTTGTCATGTACCTGAACGGCGCCATTTGAAAAAACTTTATCATCTACTTTCACCTGCCTGTTTTGAAGTACGGCACTCGCTTCGGCTTTATTCAGCGCAGTACTTTTGCAAATGTATTTATCCAGTCGCATTCAATAATTCACAATTATGACGTGCGTTGAGCTGCTTAGGAAAGCAGCCCTGCCAATTAGCTAAATCACTTCTAGATGAAGCCAGTTCTAATTAATTAGAGAAAGATCGCGATAGTTTATCCGCTTCAACGGCCATCCCCGATAAGTCTTTCGCTGTTTTCATACTTGCCTTAGCAGATTCAGCCGTTGCTTCAACCAGATCTGACATCTCAACGATTGTTTTCGTAATATCTTCCGACACACTATTTTGCTCTTCAGCCGCGGTGGCAACTTGAGTATTTAAATCATTGATTTGCGCAATAGTTGCAGTTATCACTTTTAGTTCATCGGCCGCTTGGTTAAATAAATGTGCGCTTTCAGATGAAATAGCGGAACTTGCATCCATCACCGTCACGGTATCGCGAGCACCTTCCTGGATATTATGAATAATGCCTTCTATCTCGGCGGTAGATTGCTGTGTTTTTTGCGCCAAGGTTCTGACTTCATCGGCAACTACGGCAAAACCCCGACCTTGTTCTCCTGCCCGTGCAGCTTCAATTGCCGCATTCAAAGCCAGTAAATTGGTCTGTTCAGCGATACCCCGAATCACATTTAAAACCGTGCCGACATTATTGGTATCATCGGCTAATTTCTTCACGGTTGAAGCCGTTTGTTCAACCTGTTCAGATAATTTATTAATGGAAGTTTGGGCTGTATTCATCGCTTCAGAACTATGCTTCGCAGCGGAATCGGCTTCATTGGCTAAATCTGCCGCATTCGCGGCATGACGAGCGACTTCTTGAGCGGTCGCGCTCATTTCGGTCATGGCAGATGCAACGTGTTCGGTAGACTGGTGAGCACGCTGTACACGACTTGAAACGCCATCGGTTGCATCCGTCAAGTTTGTTGAGGCTTGGTTTAATTTTATATTGCTGGAAATCAACTGATCAGAAACATGCTTTAAGAAGCCTTGCAATCTTCGCGATGCTTCTGCTAAACGGCCTAATTCATCTTCGCGATAAATATCAATATCATTAGATAGCTGGCCAGAGCTAATATGGTCTATGATCGAAATAAGACGCTTACTGGGTACCACAATACTACGAGAGATAACAAATACGATTAATATTGAAAATAATGCGATCACTAGAATAGAAACAATAAGCAAAAAACGGCCGGTACTCTCTGCCTCTGCTGCAATAGCAGCGCTATGCTTGACTGCAATAGCATGTATTACCTTTGCAGACTCAATAATAAGCTGCGTCGGCGCTCTATCGATACCCGAAACAGCCTTATCACCCGCTGTATGATCAAAACCTTGTAATTTGAACTCATTCAAACCCGCCCTGTAAGCGAAACCCATTTTTTTATGTTCAATCAAAAATTCAGATAATAATTGGCTCACTTCTGGGTAGTCTGAAACTTCCTCAATCAGACGCTTAGTCTCATTACGAACAGTTGTTTCTTGTTTTTCAAATTTTGCCCAATACTTATCAAGTTGCGCTGGATCACTTCCCCTGATCAAAACATTTTTCCATTCCTGAACTTGTTTTTTAAAATCAGTGGCTAAATCTTTAACCTCTAATTCAAAACTAATTTCTTCAGCCAATAAATGCTCAAACGAATATACCGTTTTTTGAAATTGGGAATAAGAAAAAAAGGCAGATAACGCCATTGCAATGAATGCAATACTGACAATTACAATCAGCCTATTTAATATACTCTGTTGTAACCAAGCCATACGAAACTCCGAACTATGCCATCAAAATCAAGGG
>TARA_R110002072_G_scaffold140900_9_pt1 | contig 41177 bp, 38 predicted proteins | sample TARA_R110002072 | Tara Oceans TARA_R110002072 (sample SAMEA4397118) | marine metagenome | biome: Polar Biome; feature: [SRF] surface water layer (ENVO:00010504); material: water (ENVO:00002006), including particulate matter (ENVO:01000060) such as... | depth 5 m
CTAGCGCCGCCTCGATCACTGGCTGAATTACTAATCCAACAAGCTACGCGGTCAACTCCCCTCGCCCGCTTGCGGGAGAGGGGCTGGGGGAGAAGGCCGCTTGTGCTCCACCCATAAGCGCAACCGCTCCAGCACCGCATCTGTTTGCAGCAGCACCTCATGATTCCAGAAACGCAAAACTTCAAAGCCCTGCGTCCTTAGCCAGCCATCACGCTGCTCGTCATAGGCCGTCTGCTCTGCATGCTGACTACCATCCAGCTCAATGACCAGGCCTATCTCCAGGCACACGAAATCCACGATGTAACGGCCCAACGGCTTCTGCCGCTTGAACTTAAGCCCCATGCAATGATGGGCGCGCAGCTGATACCAAAGACACCGTTCTGCCTCGGTCATCTCACGCCGCAGCGTTCTGGCACGCTCCCTCATCTGCCCGTCCATAAGCTACCCTGCTCCCTGCAAAGCCCACTATTTGAACAAACCCTAGCCCATGCACCTGATCGACACCCACACCCACCTGGATTTCCCCGACTTCAATGCGGATCGCAGCGAGCTACTGACGCGCTGCCGCAGCCGTGGCATTGAACGGTTGGTGGTGCTGGGTGTGCATCAGGCCAACTGGCAGCGAGTGTTGGATCTGGTGCAAGCCGAAGACAGCCTGTACGCGGCGTTCGGCCTGCACCCGGTGTACCTGGATGAACACCAGCCAGAACACCTGAGCGAACTGCGTGACTGGCTGACTCGCGGCGCCGGCCACCCCAAGCTTTGCGCCGTGGGCGAGTTCGGTTTGGACTATTTTCTTGAGCAGCTGGACCGCGATCGGCAGCAACAGCTGTTCGAGGCGCAGCTCAAACTCGCCAGCGAATTCGAGCTGCCAGCCCTGCTCCACGTACGCCGCGCCCATGCGGCGACAATCGCCACGTTGAAACGCTTCAAACCACCACGTGGCGGCATCATCCATGCCTTTGCCGGCAGCACTGAAGAAGCAAGGGAATACCTCAAGCTCGGCTTCAAACTCGGCCTCGGCGGCGCCCCCACCTGGCCGCAGGCATTGCGCCTGCGCAAAGTGGTGGCGCAATTGCCGCTGGAGGCCATCGTGCTGGAAACCGACTCACCCGATATGGCGCCGTCCATGCACCCCAACCAGCGCAATAGCCCGGACTACCTGCCGGACATCTGCGCGGCCCTGGCCGAGCTACGCGGCATCAGTGCCGAAGAGCTAGCCAGCGCCAGCAGCCGCAATGCCACCGAGTTGTTTTGCTGGGACTGACCTGGGGCGAAACCATACGTCGCGGGCTTATGCCGCCGCCTCAACCAGAGGCTGAGTGTCCGCACGTTTCAACAGTGCATAGCTCACCCCAGTCAGCAGACTGCCCGCAACAATGGCTAACAGGTACAACAGCGCATGGTTAATCGCGTTGGGGATCAACAACACAAACAGGCCACCATGCGGGGCCATCAACTTGCAGCCGAAATACATCGACAGAGCACCGGTCAGTGCGCCTCCAGCGATGCTCGCTGGAATCACCCGTAACGGGTCCTTGGCGGCAAACGGAATCGCCCCTTCGGAGATAAAACACAGCCCCAAAACACCAGCGGCCTTGCCTGCCTGGCGCTCGCTTTGCGCGAACTTGTGCCGCGCCAGCACGGTGGCAATCGCCATGCCGATGGGGGGTACCATACCGCCGGCCATGGCCGCTGCCATGGGGGCGTAGCTCTGCGAGGCCAGCAAGCCAACCGAGAAGGCATAAGCGGCCTTGTTGATCGGCCCGCCAAGGTCCACGCACATCATGCCGCCAAGCAACAAACCCAGCAGCACCGCGTTGGATGTGCCCATGGTGTCGAGAAACACGGTCAGCGCAGCGAGCATGCCGGCAACCGGTTTGCCGACCACAAAGATCATCACCAACCCCGTAAACAGGCTGGCCAGCAGCGGGATGATCAGAATGGGTTTGAGCGCTTCAATGCTGGTCGGCAACTTGACCCAACGCGCCAACGCCTTGGCCGAATAGCCCGCCAAAAAGCCGGCCACAATGCCACCGAGAAAGCCTGCGCCCAAGGAGCTGGCCAACAGCCCGCCAATCATCCCAGGAGCCAGCCCCGGCCGGTCGGCAATCGAATAGGCAATATAACCGGCCAGCAACGGCACCATCAGCTTGAATGCTGCATCCCCGCCAATCTGCATCAGCGCGGCGGCCAGCGAACCTTCCTGCTTGAACGCCTCGATGCCGAAGACAAATGACAGGGCGATCAACAAACCACCAGCCACCACCATCGGCAGCATGTAGGACACACCCGTGAGCAGGTGCTTGTAGGGACCATTTTTCTCGCTGGGTGATGGATTCGCGCTGACCTCTGACGGCTCGCCCGTCAGAGGACGGGCTTCAGCAAAAGCACGCTCCAGCGTTTGTTGTGGCTGTTTGAGCGCCACACCCGTGCCGCAGCGGTACACCTTCTTGCCGGCGAAACGGGCAGTGTCCACCTCGATATCGGTCGCCAGTAGAACGGCGTCGGCGGCAGCAATGGTGGCGTCATCCAGCAGGTTGCGTGCACCGACAGAGCCGCGGGTCTCCACCTGCAGCACGATGCCCATGCGCGCCGCCGCCTGTTGCAAGGCTTCGGCTGCCATAAACGTGTGTGCCACACCGGTGGGGCAGGCGGTCACGGCAACCAAGCGTCGCACGCTGCTGGCAACCGCAGCCTCTTCGACATAGGGCTCCGCGCGTTCAGCCGCCTCTCGTAGGAAGCGTTGCGGGTCAGCCAAGGCATCAGCGGGCGTGGACTGCACCAGGCGCTTACCAACAAAACGGCTCAGCGACAGCTCGCCGGTTTTCACCACCAGTACCAGGTCGGCCGCGGTGATATCCGCCGCGCTCAATGGCGAGCCGATAGCCCGCGCATCCTGAACCTCAACCTTGGCCTTCCAACCCAGGCGTTCGGCGGCGGCCTGCAGCAGCCGCGAGCACAACACGCTGGTGACCTGGCCATTGGGGCAGGCGGTAATGATCAGCAGATTCATGGTCAATGCCTCTTATTCTTACAAGGGCTGTAGCCGCACAGCGGCTTCTAAGCGGGCTAATTGTTCGCGGTCATGGATGCCAAAGCCGATCTGCGTCACCGCCTGCGCAGCCACCGCCGTCGCCATACGCAAGGTGCGTTCAGCCGGCCAGCCTTGCAGCAGGCCGTGCAAGCTGGCGGCCAACAGCGAATCGCCAGCACCGACTGTGCTAACGACCTCGACGCGAGGCGGTATGGCGCGCAAGGCAATGCCGGGGCCATGCCAGTCGACACCGGCACTGCCCCGCGACAGCACAACATGCTCGATGCCTTGCCCGCGCAATTTACGCACAGCCGCCGAGAGGTCGCTGCCGCAGACCTCGCTGAGCTCCTCTTCGTTGGGTTTGATCATCCAGGGCGCAATGGGCAACGCGGCCTGCAACGCCGCGCCACTGCTGTCGAGCACCAGCGGCACGCCACTGGCTTTGAGCCGATGCACTAACGCGGCAAACCACGCAGTGCTCACGCCGCGCGGCAGGCTACCGCCCACCACAATCGCATCGTGCCCCGCCACCAGCGGTATCAGGTTATCGAGCAGGCTCTGCAGGTGCTCGTCCTCGACCTGCAAACCAGGACCGTTTAGGTCGGTAATCCTCCCATCGGCCTCAGCCAGTTTGATATTGCTGCGGGTCTCGCCCGGCACTCGGATAAAGGCATCGGCAAAACCACGGGCCTGCATCAAATTTTCAAATGGCTGCGCATTGTCGCTGCCAAGAAAACCGCTGACCGTCAGGTGATGGCCCAGATCAGCCAGTACCTGGGCGACATTCAGCCCCTTGCCAGCGGCGTGACGCGTGAGGCCCAGGCTGCGATTGACCGCACCGGGGATCAGCTTGTCGAGGCTAACGGTTAGATCTAGCGCCGGGTTCAGGGTCAGGGTCAGGATACGGGCCATCAGTGCATCCCCGCGATCAGGGCACGCACAGCCGCAGCGCTGTCGAGCGTCAGCGCCTGCTCAGCCAGGGTGCGTGCGGCGCTCATGGTCAATTCGCGCACGCGCGCCTTGACCAGGGCAATCGAGCGCGGTGACACACTCAGCTCATCCACCCCCAAGCCAACCAGCAGCGGCACCGCCAAACGATCACTGGCCAGCTCGCCGCACACGCCGACCCACTTACCGTGGGCATGCGCGGCGTCGACCGTCATGCTGATCAGTCGCAACACCGCTGGATGCAAGCCGTCAGCCTGCGCCGAGAGGATGGGATGGCCACGGTCGATGGCCAGGCAATACTGAGTCAGGTCGTTAGTGCCGATGCTGAAGAAGTCCACTTCCCGCGCCAGCACCGGAGCCATCAGCGCAGCCGAGGGCACTTCGATCATGATCCCGAGTTGCAGGTCTGCCACGGGGATTTCTTCGCGTAGACGCTGTGCCATATCGCGCGCCACACGCCACTCTTCAACCGTGCTGACCATGGGAAACATGATCCGCAGCGCACGCCCATCAGCCGAGGCCAGCAAGGCACGCAGCTGGGTTTCCAGAATGTCCGGGCGTTGCAGGCTAAGACGAATGCCGCGTACGCCAAGGAAGGGATTTTCTTCACTCGGCATCGGCCAGTAAGGCAACGGTTTGTCGCCGCCGACATCCAGGGTGCGCACCACCAGCGGTCGTCCGCCCAGGGCATCCAGCACACGCCGGTATTCGCGCTCCTGCGCCGCCTGGCTCGGGGCTTGGGCGTGCTCCATAAACACCAGTTCAGTGCGCAACAGGCCGACCGCCTCGGCACCCAGCGCCACGGCTTCGGCGGTTTCGCCACTGGCACCAATATTCGCGGCCACCTCAATCTGTGCACCATCACGGGTGATGGCCGGGTGCAGGCGCTCGGCATGGGCCTGCTGCTGGCGCAGTTGCGCCGCCTCGCGCTCATGCAGGGCCTGCTGCTGGGTGGCCTGATCCGGTGCTACGCGCAGCAACCCGCTGTCACCATCCAGCAACAACAGGGTGTTCTGCGCCAGCGCCAGCACCGCCTCACCGGCACCGACCAGCGCAGGAATACCCAAGGCGCGAGCAATGATCGCACTGTGCGCAGTAGCCCCGCCGCGCGCGGTGAGAATACCGGCTACACGCTGCCGATCGAGACCGACGACATCCGAGGGCGCCACTTCATCCATCACCAGGATGTAGGGTTCGCGCGGCTCGTCGGGCAAGGTAATGCCACACAACTGCGCCAGCACACGCCGGCCAATGTCACGCAAATCCGCCGCACGCTCGGCCAGCAGCGCGTCGTGCAACGCCTCCTGACGCTGCGCAGCAGCATCGATTTCGTGTTGCCAGGCCGCTTCGGCGCTGGCCCCGGCGAGCAGCCGAACCTCAACATCATCAATCAGCGCGGGATCATCGAGCATCGCCAGGTGAGCGCTGAATATTTCCCGAATACTGGCCACACCGGCACCGTCGACCAGGCGCTGAATCTGCCCGGCGACCACCGCACGCGCCGCTTGTAGGCGCTGCCGCTCGGCATCAACACCCTTGCCGTGCTCGGCATATTCAAAGCGCGGAAAGATCCGCACCAGCGCCGGGCCGATGGCGATGCCGGGCGATGCCGCCACCGCCATCAACTGACTGCCCGCGGGCGGCGCCATTGGCACGGGCGCAGCCGCCGGCAACAGCGCCGCGCCCTGCTCGGCCAGCAACGGTTCCACTGCCTCACCCAAACCGCTTTCCAGCGCCGCTTGCAGGGCGGGCAAGGCATCGGCGGCAATACTCGGCTCGGCGCTGAAGTGCAGCATCTGCCCACGCCGCGCACCCAGCGACAGCAAACGACTGAGGCTTTTCACCGACACCCCAGCCCCTTCATCGCCGATCAGCCGGACGCGCAACTCGCCACCAAAACGCTGCGCCAGCTCGCTTAGCACCTTGGCCGGGCGCGCATGCAAGCCATGGGCATTGAGCAGCGGCAGAGTCAAACTCGGCCAGTCCGGGGCGACTTCGCCGCCCAGCGCCTCGATCACCCGGCGACTGTCATTGGCTTCACTCAGCTCGGCAGCGCGGCCGCCGATCAGCACATCACACAATCTCTCCAGGGCCTGACGGTGCGCCTCACCTTGGCTGGCGAGGCAAAACAGCCCTTTCAGCACCTCTCCGCGAAACTGCAGGGGCTGCGCCGGGGTGACAAATGCCAAACCGGGGCGCAGTACGCTCTGTTCACTGTGCAGCCACCACAGCCCTTCACCCAGGGGCAGCGGCTCGCTGCGCGCTAAGCCCAGGGCAAAGCCGCTGCTGGCACACTCGGCCTGGCGCAGCAGCCGCGCGCCTTGCCACAGCAGCTCGTCAAAGTCCTCTATTTGTAGCCCCAACCCGACCAACTGACCGTCGAGTGCCAGCGCCTGTGGCGCACCTTGCAGCAGTTCGACGAGCTGCTCGGGCTCGCGCGCTTGACGCAGCGCCTGACTGAGATCGCCCTCCCCCAGCGCGCGAGTGAGTAATTGCAGTAGGTGCAAATGCTCATCGGACTGCGCGGCAATGCCGATAGCCAGGTACACCTGCTGACCATTTCCCCAGTCGACCCCCTCGGGAAACTGGATCAACCGCACCCCGGTACGCAGAACGTGATCGCGGGTTTGCGGCGTGCCATGCGGGATCGCCACGCCCTGCCCAAGAAAAGTCGAACCCTGCGCCTCACGTGCCTGCAAACCTTGCAGATACGCGGCAGTGGCCAGCCCACCCTCGACCAGCGCCTCGCTCAGCATGGCCAGTGCCTGCGCCTTATCCGCCGCATGGCAGCCCATTTGGATCTGGCTGGCATCAAGTTCGAGCATGGGTATTCCTCTGGCTATCCGGTTTGACAAGGTGTCGCGGCTGGCTTGAAACCTGCCTGGTGAACAACATTGCTGAAACGATTCATCAAGCAGTGGCACCTTAGCTGATTACGGGTAATCCTTGAAGCCCGACACGGATAACAGCACAGTGGCCAGCGCCCGCAGCCGACACCCCGCGCGGCCCTGTATTCCAGCCCGGATATCCCTCAGTGAAAGAGTGCTACGCCCGTGAAACTCAGTGACATCGCCAGGCTGGCAGCGGTTTCGGTAACCACCGCCAGCTATGTGATCAATGGCCAAGCTGCTCAGCGGCGGATCAGTCCCACAACCGTAGAACGGGTGCAGGCGGTGGTCGAGCAATACGGCTATCGTCCCGACCAGCAGGCCGCGGGGCTGCGCCGTGGCGACAGCCGCTGTTTGGGCTTTATCCTCCCGGACCTGGAAAACCCCAGCTACGCCCGCCTGGCCAAGCTGCTGGAACAGAAGGCCCGCGCCGCCGGATATCAGTTGCTGATTGCCAGCTCTGATGACAACCCGAACAGCGAGCGGCAGTTGATCAGCTTGTTTCGTTCACGCCGCTGTGCGGCGCTGATCGTCGCCAGTTGCCTGCCACAGGACGACCCGCTCTACCCCAAGCTGGTCAGCGACGGCTTGCCGATCATTGCGGTGGACCGGGCCCTTTGCCCCGGCCACATTCGTTCGGTGATCAGTGATGATGAAGCGGCTGGCCAGCAGTTGACGCACAGCCTGCTGACGCCCAAACCCCGGCATATCGCCCTGCTCGGCGCACGCCCGGAACTGGTGATCAGCCAGGCACGCGAACGTGGTTTCCATAAGGCCTTGGCGGATTTCGACGGACGCGTCAGCGTTTATCACAGCGAGCACTTCAACCGTGACAGTGGCTATCAGCAGATGCACGATCTGATTGCTGCAGACGGGCCGCCGGATGCACTGATCACCACCGCGTATGTCTTGCTTGAGGGCGTGCTGGACGCGATTTATCAGCAGCCCGATGCCGCCTGGTCGGCACTGCGCCTGGCCACATTCGGCGACACCCGGTTACTCGACTTTCTGCCGATGCGGGTCAACACCACCAGCCAGCAACATGAGCAGATCGCCGAACGGGTGATGGCCTGGGCGCTGCAAGCCGTAGAGCAGGCTGACTATCAACCGGGCATTGAAGCCATCAGCCGCCGCTTCAGAGCGCGCATATAGCGCATACGCAGGGCTGCCGCCGGGCACGCGGCCCGACTACGTGACGCAACTGGTCAATAAACAACCAGCGCCCTGCAGAGCGCAAGCAGCTTGACCAAGCGCCAGGGCCGCACACCTTATCCACAGTGTTTTGCACCATTACTGTGGGCTAAACGATTGATCTTTAATGCATTTATATACAACGCCCCTGCAGCTCACCCGCAAGGGCTTCAGTGGCTGATCATCCACGGCCGGGCGCTGGGTTTGGTCTTTAGCGCATGGGGGTTGGCCTTAGTTGGCGCCAGCGGTTTATTTGGGGTGCAGCAACCACAACCTTTCGGGTGCTTACGGCTCTGCGCATATTCTTCAACCGTTTGTGGCGCATGGGCACTGCGTTCGTTGGCCGCAATGGCACGGCGCTGGCTGCCGGACATGGTGGCCAGGCTCGGCGCGCTGAGAATCACCCGCGCGCTGGCCCCGCCACACCAGGGGCAGCTGCAGGGCTGGTCGCGCTCGGCCATCGGCCGCAGCTGGGTGAAATCACCGCAATCGGTGCAGTCGTATTCGTAAATCGGCATAACGGCGTTCCTCTTCATCATGGCTAAGCAACCGCCCTCTCCCGTATTCGGGAGAGGGGTCGTCGGGTTACTTGTCCGGGGCGATGGGCAGGTCGATGCTGCCATCGAGGAACTTGGTCGGGCCGTTGGCGTTGGGGTTGATATCAAACTCGAAGATCTCCGTCGGCAACCACAGGGTTGCGCAAGCGTTGGGCACATCGACGATACCGCTGATATGCCCCTGCACCGGCGCCGAACCCAACAGCGCATAACCCTGGGCCGGCGAGTAACCGAACTTGGTCAGGTAATTGATGGCATTCAGGCAGGCCTGCTTGTAGGCGATGTTGACGTCCAGGTAATGCTGCTTGCCGGCCTCGTCCACCGAGATACCTTCGAAGATCAGGTAGTTCTTGTAGTTGGGGGTGATCGGGCTCGGTTTGAACACCGGGTTCTTGATGCCGTACTTGGCCATGCCACCCTTGATCAGCTCGACCTTCATGTGCACCCAGCCGGCCATCTCGATGGCGCCGCAGAAGGTGATCTCGCCATCACCCTGGCTGAAGTGCAGGTCACCCACCGACAGCCCGGCGCCATTCACATACACCGGGAAGAAGATCTTCGAGCCGCGGGACAAATCCTTGATGTCGCAGTTACCGCCATGCTCGCGCGGCGGCACGGTGCGTGCGCCGGTTAGTGCTGCCAGGTCGCGGGCCTCGCCCTTCATCTTGCCCATGTGCGCGGTGGGCGCCATCGGCGGGTTGGCCAAGGCCGGCACGCGGTGCGGGTCGGTGTCGATCAGTTCCTGCTCGCGCTTGTTCCAGTCGGCGAGCATCTTGTGGTCCGGCAGGCAGCCAATCAGCCCGGGGTGAATCAACCCGGCGAAGTTAACCCCGGGAATGTGCCGGCTGCTGGTGAACATGCCCTTGAAATCCCAGATGGCCTTCTGCGCCATCGGGAAGTGGTCGGTAAGGAAACCACCGCCGTTCTGCCGCGAGAAGAAGCCGTTGAAGCCCCACTGCGAATCAGCCATGGCGCCGATATCGAGCAGGTCGACCACTAGCAGATCGCCCGGCTCGGCGCCGTGTACGCCGACAGGGCCGGACAGGTAGTGCACAGTAGACAAATCCACGTCGCGCACATCGCTGGCGTCGTCGTTGTTCTTGATCGCACCGGCGGTCCAGTCATAGGTTTCGAGGATGAAATCGTCACCCGGCTTGACCCAGCAGGCCATCGGAATATCCGGATGCCAGCGGTTGTGGATCTGCTCGTTTTCGGTGGCGGGCTGGTTGAGGTCGACCTTGATCAGCGTTTCGGTCATGACAAAGCTCCTGGGACCATTGTTGAGGACTTGGCGCTACGGCGCCGGGGTACGGAGCTAGTCTTCAACGCGCGAAGAAATCGGCAAATACGTCGGATGACGTATGCCCTGCATCAGCATTCATAAGGCCTGCAGGATTTTTTCGCGGACGCGAAAAAGCGGCCAGCGCATGGAGAACACGCCAGCCGCAAAGCTTGAAACTTGACCTACTGCGGGTGAGCCATCAGACCGACAGGTAACGGCTGATCGTCGCCTCGTCGACCTTGTCGCGAGTCTCCTCGACCACAAACTTGCCCTTCTCGATTACCAGGAAGCGGTCGGCGATTTCCATGGTGAACGACAGCACCTGCTCGGAGACCACGATGGTCAGGTCGCGCAGGTTGCGAATCTCCTTCAGGGTGCGAGCGATGTCCTTGATGATCGACGGTTGGATGCCCTCGGTCGGCTCATCCAGCAGCAGCACCTTGGGGTTGGTGGCCAGCGCGCGGGCGATGGCCAGCTGCTGCTGCTGACCGCCAGAAAGGTTGCCTCCTTTGCGATGGCGCATCTCCTGTAGTACCGGGAACAGCGCATACAAATCGTCCGGCACCTTGCCCTTGGCGGAGGCTGGCAAACCCGTCTGGATATTTTCCAGCACGGTCATGCTGGGGAAGATCATCCGGCCCTGAGGCACGTAGGCGATGCCGCTTTCGACTCGCTGGTGTGTCTCCAGCTTGGAAATGTCGCAGCCATCCACACTGATCTGCCCGCCCCATTGCGGCAGCACGCCCATCAGGCTTTTGAACAGGGTGGTCTTGCCCATACCGTTACGGCCCATGACCGCGACAATCTCGCGCTTGGCCACATTCAGATTGAGGTCATGGAGGATCTGGCTCTGGCCGTAGCCGGAAGCGAGGTTGCTGATCTGGAACATGGAAAACTCCTTGTTGAACGTGGCCCGGATGCCATCCGGGCTAGCGCCGATGAATGCGTGAAGCAACTCAATGCCCCAGGTACACCTCAATCACTTTCGGGTTGCTCTGCACCGCCTCCATGCTGCCTTCGGCCAGCACCTTGCCCTGATGCAGCACGGTGACCTTGTGCGCGATGCTTTTCACAAACTCCATGTCGTGCTCAATGACCAGCACCGAACGGCCCTTGCTGATGCGCTTGAGCAGTTCGGCGGTCTGCATGCGTTCGTTAACGCTCATGCCGGCTACCGGCTCATCGAGCATCAGCAGCGCCGGGTCCTGCATCAGCAGCATGCCGATCTCCAGCCACTGCTTCTGGCCGTGGGACAGCAGGTCAGCCTGCAGGTAGAGGTTGTCGGTGAGCATGATTTCCGCCGCGATCTGTTCGACCCGCGCAATCACCTCGGCGGTACGTTTGAAGAACAGCGCGCCGAACACCTTGCGCCCCTTGGGGTAAGACATCTCCAGGTTCTCGAACACCGTGAGGTTTTCGTAGATCGACGGGTTCTGGAACTTGCGCCCGACCCCGGCACGCACGATGTCGAACTCGCGCATCTTGGTCAGCTCGCGGCTCTCGAACTGGATGCTGCCGGCGGTGGCTTTGGTCTTGCCGCAGATCAGGTCGAGCACCGTGGTCTTACCGGCGCCGTTGGGTCCGATCACCACGCGCACCTCGTTGCGGTCGATGTACAGGTTGAGGTCATCAACCGCCTTGAAACCATCGAACGATACGGTCAGGCCCTCGATGGCCAGCACCGGCTTGGGCATCTGAAATGCACTTGGCTGACTCATGGGGTGGTCTCCAGTTCACGGGGTTGACTGCTGGCCACCGGGGCCTCAGCAACAGGTGCTGGCGTGGCCGGCGCTGCAGGTTTGCGAGCCAGCTTGCCCAGCCATTTGCGCCCGTGGCTTTCCCACAGGCCAGCCAGGCCGTTGGGGAAGTACATGACCACGGCGATAAACAGCCCGCCCATCAGGTACAGCCACAGCTCGGGGAAGGTTTCGGAAAAGTAGGTCTTGCCGTAGTTGACCAGCAAGGCGCCATACACCGCGCCGAGCAGCGACATACGCCCGCCAACGGCGGCGAAGATCACCATCTCGATCGACGGCACGATGCCGACAAAGCTCGGCGACATGAAACCCACCTGCAAGGCGAACATCGCCCCGCCGATGGCGGAAAACGCCGCCGCCACGCAGAACACGAAGATCTTGAAGCTGGCCACGTCGTAGCCGGAAAAGCGCACCCGCTCCTCCTTGTCGCGCATCGCCATCAGCAGGCGGCCGAGCTTGGAGGCGAGGATAAAGCGACCGATCAGGATGCAGCCGAACAACAGGAAGGCGTTGATGAAGTAGAGGATCATCTTCGAGCTGTCGTCGCGGATATCCCAGCCCATCAGGGTTTTCAGATCGGTGATGCCATTGACCCCGCCGGTGAGGCCCTGCTGGCCGATGATCAGCACCGTGAGAATCAGCGCAATCGCCTGGGTAACGATGGAGAAGTACACGTCGCCGACGCGGCGCTTGAACATCGCCACACCAATCACCAGCGCCAATATCACCGGCACCGCGATCACCGCCAGCAGGGTGAAACCGAAGCTGTGGAACGGCTGCCAGAGCATCGGCAGTTCGGTGATCTGGTTCCAGTCCATAAAGTCTGGAATGCCGGGGGTGGACTGGATCTTGGTGCTTTCCGGGTCGCTGGCTTCGAGCTTGAGAAACATCGCCATGCAGTAGCCGCCGAGGCCGAAGAACACGCCCTGGCCAAGGCTGAGAATGCCGCCATAGCCCCAGCAGAGCACCAGGCCCACGGCGACAAAGGCGTAGGTCAGGTACTTGCCGACCATGTTCAGGCGAAAGGCATCCAGCGCCAGCGGGAACACCACCAGGATCAATGTGGCCAGCACCGCCAGGCCAATCGCGCCCTGCTTGCCGCCAAGAAACTTATCGAGTGTCGGGTTCATGGGACGGCTCCTTACTTGCGCACTTTGATGGAGAACAGCCCTTGCGGACGCAGCATCAGAATCAGGATCACCGCCGACAGGGTGAACACCTTGGCCATCGAACCGCTCATAAAGAACTCCATCAGCGACTGCGCCTGGGCAATGCTGAAGGCCGAGGCGATGGTGCCGAGCAGGCTCGACGCACCGCCGAACACCACCACCAGGAAGGTGTCGACGATGTACAGCGAACCGGCAGTCGGCCCGGTGGAGCCGATGGTGGTAAAGGCCGCGCCCGCCACACCGGCCACGCCGCAGCCGAGGGCAAAGGTCATGCGGTCAACCTTCTTGGTATTGATCCCCACCGCGCGGCTCATCACCCGGTTCTGCACCGTGGCGCGCACCTGCAAACCCCAGCGCGAGCGATAGAGCATGAGGAAGATCATGCCGGTCATCAGCACGGTGAGGCCCATAACGAACAAGCCGTTACGCGGAATGTCGATGGCTTCGGTGGGGTTCCACGAGCCCATCAGCCATTCCGGCAAGGTGGCGCTGACTTCCCGCGCACCGAAGATCGAGCGGAAGGCCTGTTGCATCACCAGCGACAACCCCCAGGTGGCCAGCAAGGTGTCCAGCGGGCGCTGGTAGAGCTTGCTGATCATCGCCCACTCGGCGAGCCAGCCAATCGCGCCGGCGATAAAAAACGACAGCACGATGGCGAGAAAAAAATAGTACGGGCCGAAAAACGGCGCGTATTGCTCGGTCAGTACCGAGACCACGTAGGTGGTGTAGGCGCCGATGGTGAGGAACTCACCGTGGGCCATGTTGATCACGCCCATCTGGCCGAAGATGATCGCCAGCCCCAGGGCCATCAGCAGCAGGACGCAGAAAACGGACAAGCCGTTGAAGCCCTGCATGGCCGCGATGGCACCAAATTCCGATAGCCATTCCATGATGATGGTCTCCAGCTGGAAGAAAGAAACACGTCAGCCCGTACAGGCGTCAGGCGCACCCTCGCGGGTACGCCCTGCCCTGAGTCCGGCTTACGCCGCTGTTACTGGTAGCCTTTCGGGAATGGGTTCGGCTCGATCAAGCCGGATTCGAACACCACCTTGAACTGGCCATCCTTCTGCACCTGGCCGATGCGGGTCTTGCTCCACAGGTGATGGTTGTCATGCACCTTGACGTAGCCTTCCGGCGCAGTGGTCAGCTCGATGCCTGGGGAGGCAGCGGCCACCTTGTCGACATCGAAGCTGCCGGCTTTCTCGACCGCAGCCTTCCACAGCCATGGGCCAAGATAGGCGGCCTGAGTCACGTCGCCGATCACAGAGTCCTTGCCGAACTTGGCCTTGAAGGCTTCAACGAAGGCTTTGTTGTTCGGGTTGTCGAGGCTCTGGAAGTACTTCATCGAGGCGTAGAAGCCGTCCATGTTTTCGCCGCCGATGCCCAGCAGCTCATCCTCAGTTACCGACAGGGTCAGCAGGTTCTGTTTGGCGCTGGTGACGCCGGCGGCTTTCATCTGCTTGTAGAAGGCCACGTTGGAGCCACCGACCACTGCGGTGAAGACCACGTCAGGCTTCTTCAGTTTGACCTTGTTGATCAGCGAGCCGAACTGGGTGTTGCCCAGCGGGTAGTACTCCTCGCCCACCACCTTGCCGCCGAGCACGTTCTCGATGTGCTTGCGCGCGATCTTCATCGAGGTGCGCGGCCAGATGTAGTCCGAACCGATCAGGTAGAAGGTCTTGGCGCCCTTCTCCTTGGCGATCCAGTCGAGGCCGGCGAGGATCTGCTGGGTGGCTTCCTGACCGGTGTAGATAACATTCTTCGACTGCTCCAGGCCTTCATAGAAGGTCGGGTAGTAGAGCAGGCCGTTTTCCTTCTCGAACACCGGCAGTACGGCTTTGCGTGAGGCCGAGGTCCAGCAACCGAATACCGCAGCGACCTTGTCGCCGACCAGCAGCTTCTTGGCTTTTTCGGCGAAGGTCGGCCAATCGGAGGCGCCGTCTTCCTGAATGATCTTGATCTGCCGGCCGAGGATGCCGCCGCTGGCGTTGATCTGTTCGATGGCCAGGCGCTCGGCCTGGATCGAACCGGTTTCGGAAATGGCCATGGTGCCGGTTGCCGAGTGCAGCTGACCGACCGTCACTTCGGTGTCGGTCACGGCCAGGCCGGTGGTGTTGACGTCGGCCAGAGCCATCTGGCTGAACACACTGGCCGCCAGCAGCGAGAGTGCCGCAGCACCCAACGCTAGCCGACGAGGGAGAAAACGAGTCGGTGAATCCATGGTCATGCTCCTCTGGTGGTTTTCCTCCCTGGCTCGCCTTGCGGGTACCAGTTCGGTTCGCCACCAGCATGCGTTTGCCACCGGCGCTGGCGGTATACGCAGGTTGACGTAACGGCATACGTCATCTGACGTACTGCCGCGCGCCCCAAGCTGGTGCAAGCTCACGCCCGAGCAGCTGGCAGATAGAAGCTCGCGCGCGCAAGGACGGCGGCTGCAGACGCAGGGCATGGATGTTGCAAATTCAAACAAGCGTATTAGCCACGACTCAGGAGCGTCCTTGTGCAGCCGACCGGCACCCAGCGCATCGTCAAGATCCGCCGCGACTACAACAGCTGGGTCGCCGACGAGACCATGGAGGACTACGCCCTGCGTTTCACCCCCAAGTCGTTTCGCAAATGGTCGGAGCTGCGCATCGCCAACACCGCCCTGAGTGCGGTGTCGTTTCTCGCCCTGGAGGCCATCGGCGGCGCCCTGGCGCTGAGCTACGGCTTTACCAACACGCTGTGGGCGATCCTTGCGGTGAGCCTGGTGATCTTTCTCACCGGTCTGCCGATCAGCTACTACGCCGCGCGCTATGGCGTGGACATGGACCTGCTGACCCGTGGCGCCGGTTTCGGCTATATCGGCTCGACCATCACCTCACTGATCTACGCCAGCTTCACCTTCCTGTTCTTCGCCCTTGAGGCGGCGATCATGGCCCTGGCGCTGGAGCTGTACTTCAACATCCCGCTGGCGCTGGCCTATGTGATCTGCTCGGTGATCGTCATCCCGCTGGTGGCCTACGGCATCACCCTGATCAATCGGCTGCAGATGTGGACCCAGCCGCTGTGGCTGTTTCTGCTGTTCCTGCCCTACATCTTCGTTATCGGCAAGAACCCCGAAGCGCTCAGTGACTGGACCAGCTTCGCCGGGCGCGAGGGCGAAGGCGGCGCGTTCAACCTGCTGTACTTTGGCGCCGCCTGCACCGTGGCGCTGGCGTTGGTCACGCAGATTGGTGAACAGGTCGACTACCTGCGCTTTCTGCCGGAAAAGACCCGGCGCAACCGCAAGCGCTGGTGGGCCGCGCTGCTGATGGCCGGGCCCGGCTGGATCATCCCTGGCGCACTGAAGATGCTCGCCGGCGCCTTTCTGGCCTTTCTCGCCCTGCAACATGAAATCCCCATGGAACGCGCCGCCGAACCGACGCAGATGTACCTGGTGGCGTTCAACTATGTATTCAGCTCACCGGAGTGGGCGCTAGCGGCCATGGTGCTGTTCGTTATCGTCAGCCAGGTGAAGATCAACATGACCAACGCCTACGCCGGCTCCCTGGCCTGGTCGAACTTCTTTGCCCGCGTCACCCACAGCCATCCGGGGCGCGTGGTGTGGCTGGTGTTCAACGTCGCCATCGCGCTGATGCTGATGGAGCTGGGCGTATTCCAGGCCATTGAGGAAGTGCTGGGTCTGTACGCCAACATCGCCATCGCCTGGATCGGCGCGGTAGTCGCCGACCTGGTGATCAACAAGCCGCTGGGCCTGTCGCCCAAGCACATCGAGTTCAAGCGCGCGCACCTCTACGACATCAACCCGGTCGGCGTCGGCGCCATGCTGATCGCCTCCTTGCTGTCGATCCTGGCCCACGGCGGCTTGTTCGGCGCCTTTGCCCAGGCAGCCTCGCCGCTCGTTGCACTCAGCTCGGCCATGCTCTTCGCCCCACTGATTGCCTGGCTGACCGGCGGACGCTACTACCTGGCGCGCAGCAGCGACCCACTGCTGCTCTACCCGCTCGGCGTAACCACCACGGTGCAATGCGGCCTGTGCAGCAATGCCTTCGAGAGCGAAGACATGGCCTTCTGCCCGGCCTACAGCACGCCGATCTGCTCACTGTGCTGCTCGCTCGATGCGCGCTGCGGCGATGCCTGCAAGCCGCGGGCGCGGCTGTCCGAGCAGCTCGATGACTTTATTCGCTGGCTGTTCCCACGGGTCTCGATCCCGCGCCTGCACAGCCGCCTGGCGCAGTACCTAGGCTTACTGACGGTATTGGTGGCGCTGCTGTTCGGCGCTCTGGCACTGATCTACAGCCAGGTTTCTCAGGGCCTGGTGGCGCAATCGCTGGAGGCGCAGGAAACCCTCTACCTGGCCTTTCTTAAGGCCTTTCTGACCCTTTCGCTGTTTGCCGCGATTCTCGCGTGGTGGGTGGTGTTGACCCGCGAAAGCCGCCGGGTGGCCCAGGAGGAATCCGACCGCCAGACCCAGCTGCTGATGCAGGAGATCGAGGCCCACCGCAAGACCGATGAGGCCCTGCAGAAAGCCAAGGAAGCCAGCGAAGCCGCCAACGCCGCCAAGAGCCGCTACGTCACCGGGCTGTCTCACGAGCTGCGCACGCCGCTCAACAGCATCCTCGGCTATACGCAGATTCTGCAGCGCGATGCCGGCATGCCGGGGCAGCATCAGGACGCCCTGGCCACCATCTTTCGCAGCGGCTCGCACCTGCTGTCGCTGATCGACGGGCTGCTCGATGTGGCCAAGATAGAGGCCGGCAAGCTCAACCTGGAGCTGACGGAAATCCCCTTCCCCGAATTTATCCACCAGCTCGAACGCATGTTCACCCCGCAGGCCGAGGAAAAAGGCCTGCGCTTTCGCCTGGAAACCAGCGGGCGTATGCCGGCGGTGGTACGCGGCGACGAGAAGCGCGTGCGGCAAATCCTGATCAACCTGCTCGGCAACGCGGTGCGCTTCACCGACAGCGGCGAGGTCTGCCTGCGCGTCAGCTACCTGCGCGAAACCGCCAGCTTCGAGATCGTCGACACCGGTATCGGCATCGACCCCGAGCAGATCGAACGGATCTTCCAACCGTTCGAGCGCGGCGACCTGATGCGCCAGGACAACGGCGTCGGCCTCGGCCTGACCATCACGCGCATGCTCACCTCGCTGATGGGCGGCGAGCTGTCAGTCAAAAGTGTGCAAGACCAGGGCACCAGCTTCCAGGTACGCCTGTTCCTCTCCGAGGTACGCGTGCCCCAGGCGGTGGTGCATGTGGAGCACGACATCATTGGTTATCAGGGCCCGCGCCGGCTGATCCTGGTGGTGGATGACCATATCGAACACCGCCGCGTTCTGGCCGGCATGCTCGAACCGCTGGGTTTCAGCATCGCCCAGGCCGCCAGTGGCCAGGAAGCCATCCGCCAGGTTGCACTGCTGCAGCCTGACCTGATCCTGATGGATCTGTCGATGCCGCAGATGGACGGCTGGGAAACCAGCCGGCTGATCCGCCGCAATGCACAAAGCAAGGCCCCAATCATTGTGATTTCGGCCAATGCCTTTGCCGATGACCGTGAACGCAGCGTCAGCGCCGACTGCAGTGACTACCTGGCCAAACCAGTGCATACCCCTGAGTTACTCGAACGCATCCACAAACACCTCGACCTGCAGTGGCTGCGGCGCACGCTGCAGCTCCCGGACGCCACACCAGATGCGGCTGTTCGCCCTAGCGCCACTGATCTCGAAGCGCTGCGCGAGCTCGGCGCCATGGGCTATATCCGCGGCATTCTGGAGAAACTCGACGCCATTGATCGGCTGACACCCGCCAGCACCAGCTTTACCACGCCCCTGCGCGCCCTGGTGAAAAGCTACCGTCTGGACGAATTCAACCGCCAACTCAAGGAGGCCGAACATGAACGCGCTGACCCATCCATCTGAGCAGCACAGCAGCGCCGCCGAGCGCGGGGTGATCCTGATCGTCGACGACACGCCGGACAACCTGGCCCTGCTCTCCGATGCCCTCGATGAAGTGGGTTACATGGTGCTGGTGGCGCTGGATGGCCTGAGCGCGCTGAGCCGCATCCAGCGCCGGCGTCCCGACCTGATTCTGCTCGATGCCATGATGCCGGGGCTGGACGGCTTCGAAACCTGCCAGCGGATCAAGGCCGATCCGGCCACTGCCGACATTCCAGTGCTGTTTATGACCGCCCTGACCGACAGCGAGCACGTGGTCAAAGGCTTCGAGGCCGGCGGTATCGACTACGTGACCAAGCCGATCAACACCGAGGAAGTGCTCGCCCGCGTGGCCTCGCACCTGCGCACCGCGCGTATCCTGCAAACGGCGCGCGCCGCCAGTCAGGCGCAACCGCTGACGCTCAACGACGAGCCCGCCTATGCCACCCTCTCTGCGCGTTTTCAACTGACCGAACGTGAAGTGGAAGTGTTGCGCTGGGTGGCCTGCGGCAAGACCAACCGCGACATCGGCGACATCCTCGGCCTCAGCCCGCGCACGGTGAACAAGCACCTGGAGCACGTCTACATCAAACTCGGCGTGGAAACCCGCACCGCCGCCACCTCGGTAGCCCTCTCCGCCATGGCTGAGCGCGCCTGAACCACGCTGACAGCCAGGCATAAAAAAACCCGCCAAGGTGGCGGGTTTTACTTGGCAGTGGCGAATCAGACGCGGAATGCACCGATCAGCTGTTTGAGACGCGCCACCAGCCCGGACAGCTCACGGCTGGCCTGTTCAGTTTGGCTGGCACCCTCGGCAGTACGCTCACCGGCCTGGCTGATCTCGACAATGTTCTGGTCTATATCCTGCGCCACGGCGGTCTGCTCTTCAGCGGCGGTGGCGATCTGCTGGTTCTGGTCGACGATCATGCCCACCGCACCGAGGATATTTTCCAGCGCCTGCTGCACTTTGCCCGACTCATTGACGGTGGTATCAGCCATCTTGTGGCTCGCACTCATGGCCTTGACCGCAGCACCGACGCCACTTTGCAGCTTGGCGATCATCGACTCGATTTCTTCGGTGGACTGCTGCGTACGCTTGGCCAGGTTACGCACCTCATCCGCCACCACAGCAAAGCCGCGACCTTGTTCACCCGCTCGCGCTGCCTCGATGGCCGCGTTGAGCGCCAGCAAGTTGGTTTGCTCGGCAATGCCTTTGATCACATCCAACACTTGGCTGATCGACGCACTGTCGCTGGCCAGCTTATTGATCACGCCCACCGATTGATCGATTTCACCCGCCAACCGCTGGATGCTGCCGACTTGCGACTCGACCAGCGCTCGCCCGCTGACCGTTTCATCGTTGACGCTCTGGGCGCTACCCACTGCAGCGGCAGCACTGTGCGCCACTTCCTGGGCAGTGGCCGACATCTCATTCATCGCAGTGGCGATCAGATCAATCTGGCCGCGCTGGCCCGCTACCGCCTGGTTACTTTCGCCTGAGACCTGCTGCACACGGTCTGCCTGACGCTCAACCTCAACCACGGTCTGGCCGACACGCTCGATCAGCTGATGGATCTTGCTGACCGTCTCATTAAACACCTGGCCCAGCTCGCCCAACTCATCCTGGCTCTGAGCCTTGAAGCTGACAGTCATATCGCCAGCGGCCACCTGATTCATCACCTGACCGAGCTTTTTCAGCGTGGTGCGGATCGACACATAAAAACCGCTGTACAGGTAGACGATCAGCAGGAACACCACCACCAGGGCCGCGACCAGCAACACCATGTGCGTACGGTTTTCTTCCAGACGGACTTGCAGCTGTTTATCGAGGAACGCCAGCACCGCATGATTGAGCTGGTAGGTTTGATCCATGGCACCGCTGACATCGGCATAGAACTGCGCCCATGGCGTGTCCAGCGAATCGGCAATCACCACCTTGTCTTCAAACAACACCGCAGTGGTTTTCAGGGTCTCCAGGCTGCTGGCGGCTTGGCTGGCGAGCTCTGTGCGCGCCTGCGCGCTGCTGTTGAGTGAAGCTTGCAGGTTCAAGCCGTACTCGGCATGCAGCTTTTCCAGCTCCAGCAACAGCTCGTCAAATGTGGTGCTGGCAGAGGAATTGAGAAAGCCTTGAGCCAGGGAATAAGCACCAACCGCGCGCCCTTCGCTCAGCACTGCCGTGACCTTGGGCGTGTCCACGGACACCAGCTCAATCATCTGCCGCACAGAACCCTGGCGGTCCTGGCTCAGACCGGCTTGGGCAGCGACCAACTTGATAAATACCTGGGAGCTGCCCAGCAGTTTTTCAGCAAGGGCAATTTTGCCCTGCAGCGATGTCTCGGCCTGCACAGCGCCTAATTCGGCAATCAACTGATCACGCTTGTTGTTGAATTCCTCAATCTGCTCAGGCTCGCGTACCACCGCCGCCATGCCCTGCAACGCCTCACCGATGCTGCCTTGCAGCTTGACCAGCCGTGTTTCTAGATCACCCGCCTGGCCCGACTGACCGATCATTGCGTTGATCTCGGTGAGGTCGACGAAGTCCTCAAGATTACGCCGCAACGTCAGGCTCTCATCGAGCAGATCAATGCTCTCGAGCGCCGCCTGGGTACTGACGAACTGCAGATAGGAGTCGCGCACCAGATAGAAGTTGGTGACCAGCATGGGCAGAAAGAACAGAACACTGATCAGACTGAACTTCATGCCGAAGCTGAGGCGATTCATTAGCGCGATGGCCGGATACAACACGGTCTTCACAGGACGTCTCCAGTTCTAATTATTGTCGTGTAAGGTTACAAAACAGTCGTCCAGCGTCTCAAACGGCGGCTTGTATGTCCCTTGCTGCTCGACCTGTGGCATTTGCATCAACCGGGTAAATACGGGCAGATTAATGTGATATATGTCACAAAATAACGACCGAGCAGGGCGTCATGTATACCTCTTATCGACCCCAACCTCTGTAACTTAAGGTTAATGATGCGCAAACAACTGAAGCTCGGTATTGATCTGGGTGGCAGCAAAGTCGAAATAATCGCCCTGCACAATGGCCAGCAAGTCTTGCGCCGCCGCGCCCCAACACCCCAGGGCGATTACCTTAAAACCCTCGGTCTGATTGCCAGCTTAGTTGAAGATTGCGAACGCGAACTGGGCATCCAAGGCAGCGTCGGCGTTGGTATCCCAGGGACGCGCTCGCCCGACCATGGGCGGATCAAGAATGCCAACTCGCAGTGTCTGATCGGCCAGGATCTGCAAGCCGACCTGGAGCAGCGCCTCCAGCGCCCGGTGCGCCTGGCCAATGACGCCGACTGCTTTGCCCTTTCAGAAGCCTGCGATGGCGCAGGCGAAGGTGCCATAAGTGTTTTCGGGGTAATTCTTGGAACCGGCGTTGGCGGCGGACTGGTCGTGCGCCAACAACTGCTCAGCGGCCCGAATGCCATCGCCGGCGAATGGGGACATAACCCCTTGCCTTGGCGACGTGAGGAGGATGGCCCAAGCCGCCGCTGTTATTGCGGCCAGGATGACTGCATTGAAACCTTTCTCAGCGGTCCAGGCTGGGCAGCGCGCAGCGGCCTTGGTCTGGAAGCAGGTGAGCTGGTTCGTGCGGCAGACGCCGGCCAGGCTGATGCGCAAGAAGCCGTTTCCCGCTACTACGACCAGTTGGCACGCGGCCTGGCAGCGGTGATCAACCTGATGGACCCGCACGTGATTGTGCTGGGCGGTGGGCTGTCCAACAACACGGCGCTCTACTCCCAGGTGACGCCTCTGTTGCCGCGCTATGTGTTTTCCGATCAGGTCAACACGCGCCTGCTTCAGGCCCGCCACGGCGACTCAAGCGGTGTGCGTGGCGCCGCCTGGTTGTGGAACGAATAGCCTGTTTTAAATAAGCAGGGTCCACACAGCGAACACCGCGTACCAGAACACCGCCGCACGCACCAGCAGCTGCCACAGCCCATCAAGACTGCTGACACCAGCCTCGCCAATCACCGGCTCCGGCGTTTCGCCAGCAGCCCGCGCCGTGATGATGACCAATTGTGCGGCGCTGATATCCCAGCTGAGCAGCTCATGCAGCAAGGTGCGGCTGACGCCGGCGAAGTTGCCGACCATAGCAAAGCTGGCAGCCAGTACACGCACCGGCAACCAGTCCAAGCCGTGGCGTACCTGCACTGCTGCCTCACGCAAGGCTGGCAGCGTGGCATGTTCACTGGCCAGGGCGACCAGCCGATATGCCAGCGCCGCCAAAGGCCCAAGCAGCGCATACCAGAAGATCACCGCAAAGAAACTCTGGTAAGCCTGCCACACCAGATGCCCCTGTACGCGCTGCAGCAACTCGCCCTCTTCCTCCGCTTCCAAGGCCAGATCGCGCCGCGCTACCAGGTACGCGGCCTCGGCATCCTCACGGCGCCAGCTGTCGCGAAACGGCCCTAATGCCGCCAACAAATCACCACGCCCCAAGCTGTAAATCACCACCAACAGATGCACCGGTAACGCCAGCCAACCATAAGCCACCGGTTCTAGGATCAGCAGAATCAAGCCCAGCACGAACAACGGCAACAGCACCAGCACGGCCAACACCAGCCAAGGCCGCTCAGCCCACTGCGGCTTACTCTCAGTTGCAGCCAGCAAACGCAACCATGGGCCATCGTGTTGAATGGGCTTACGCCAAGACGAAAACTTCTCGACCCACAGCACTAGCAGTAGCACCAGAAAATTCATGTCAGCTCCTTGTCTTGCTGCAATGCCATGCGCACGCGTTGCCAGTCGAATGCCGGGCCGGGGTCGGTCTTTCGGCCCGGCGCGATATCGCTATGGCCACAAATGCGTTCCAGGGTGATCGCCGGGTAAGCCGCCTGCAGCTGCCGGGTCAGTTCAATCAGCGCAGCATACTGCGCGGCCGTAAACGGCAGATCATCGGTGCCCTCAAGCTCAATGCCTAAGGAAAAATCATTACAGTTTTCCCGCTCGGCAAACAGCGACACCCCGGCATGCCAGGCGCGCTCGTTACAGGAAACGAATTGCGTAACAGCGCCATCACGTTCGATAAAGAAATGCGCGGACACCTGCAGGCTGGCGATGCTGGCGAAGTAGGGATGCTCATCGGCGTCCAGACGATTCTGAAAAAACGCCTGCACCTTGCCCGTACCAAACTGACCAGGCGGCAAGCTGATGTTATGAATCACCAAGAGGGAGACTTCGCCCAGCGGTCGCTGATTGAAGTTCGGCGATGGACAGTGCTGGATGCCATCGCACCAGCCACTGGAAGGATCCAGCTGCATGAAAGACTCCTTGAACGAGCCACCACTCTAGTGCAGCTCCGGCTCAAGGCCAAGGGTGAATGCCCAAGCAGCGCGCAGATACAAAAACGCCGCCTGGGCTAAGCCCTGGCGGCGTTGTCGTAACGCATCAATATGAGTCGATTAAGCGCCTTTGAGCTTACGCAGGTTGCCGATTACCGACTCCAACGCCCGATCAAACAGCAATGCATCATCGAGCAAGCGAATCGCGTTGCGGCGGAACTCCACGGCCAGACCCATACGGGTTTTTTCCAGCACCTTCATACCGGTACGGTTGACGAAGATGTATTTGCCGGTCGGTTTGATCACCGCTGCCAGTTTGCAACGCAGCTTGTGCTCTTCATCTTCCTGAAACTCGACCCAGCTGCCGACCCGCAGGTTATCGACCTGCAGCAGCGACTCATCGTCGTCCGGCAGGCTGGCTTCCGGCTCAGCGGCACGCAGCTCGCCAGGCGCCAGCAGAATGATCTCTTCCACCACCTCGACCATCGCCGGCTCTTCAACCACTTCAGCGGCCGGAAGCTCCAACAATGGCAACTCGATACCGGCCTCGGCCAAAGCAGCACGCTGCTCTTCGTCGATTTCAGCCAGCGCGGGGGCATCATCCTGCGGATGCTCTTCCGGCAGGCTGCGCTTGAAGCGTTGGAAAGCCTGCACATGCAAGGCTTCCAGCTGACTGAAGAATTCACCGGTGGAGAATGGATCAAAGGCCGCGCTGGCCATGCCCTCACGCAGTGCCTTGAGCAGCCCCGGCACCATCTCCAGCAAACGCATACGCGCTTCCGGCTCTTCGTGAAGCTCAACACTCCAGACCAGATCATCCATGGTCGCCAACGCGGCCTGCCATTCTACCGACTCAACGCCATGCTTCAGGCAGGTCAGCATCAACACCTTGCTCCAGGCTTCCTGCAGCAAGCGCACCACCACTTCCGGCAGGGTTTTACCGAGCAGCCGCTCATTCAGTGCTTGTTCGACCTCACGCCGCGCCATTGCAGCCTTCGCGCTACCTTCCTCGGCATCACGGGTACGCTGCTCGAGCAGCTCACTACGGCGGCGCTCGTCTCCGGTAAACGCCAGGAACTCGGCCAATAGCTCGGAGAAGATCACCGGATCATCAACAAAATCATTGAGCAATCGTTGCACCACTTGCTCGATCTTTTGATACAGGCTGTCGCGCTGCGCATCGTCCTGCTCACCCCAACCGAGGGCAGCAGAGGCAATTTCATTGAGTAGGCGACGGGCCGGATGACTACCACGGCTGAAGAAGGTCTTGTCGATCACCGCCACTTTCAGCATCGGAATCTGCAAGCGGCCAATCAATGCCTTGAGTGAGTCCGGCAAGGTACGGTCATCGAGGATAAATTCGAAGAGCATCGACACCAGGTTGATAACATCTTCATCGACCTCACCGACCACACGCGCCTTGCCTGCCTTGGCGCTAGCACGGGTCAGCAAACCTTCCAACTGCTCACGCAGATCGAAATCATCGCTGACCTGTGCAGGCGCACGCTGCTGCATATGCGAGAGCAGGCGCATCAGGTCATTGCTGGAGATCGGCATCGCATCGGCCGGGCGATTGCGCCGCGGAATCGCCGAGCCACGCGCTTGAGAAAGCAGCTCCTGCAGTGCGCCAAACACTTCTTGCACGCCTTCATCAGCAAACTCAGCTGAGAGTTCCGACGATGCATCCTGACGAACACCGCCTGCCGGTGCACTGGCGCGCGAAGGATTACGCCGCGCAGGGGCGGATTTAAGCTCAGGCAATACGCCAGCCGCGATCAAGGCCTGGTTAGCCTCCGCATACAACTGATCAAGGTCGCTGAGTACGTACTTCTCGAACAACTTGAGAATGATCAGCTTGACCCGGATCTCGACGCCCAGGCTGCTGCAGGCATCAAGGAAAAATTCGCAAAGGCTGGCTGGACCGATGGGGTTAATCTTGTCATCCAGTTTTTTGCTGACCATGGCGTTGAAGCGCGTGGTCAGATGGCTGAGCGCAGCGCCATCGCGACTGACAACTTTAGCCACCATCGAATCCAGAGCAACCGACTCTTCCAGCGCATCGTTCTGCACCAGCGACAGGGTGTCAAACGAGACCGCATCCAACGGCGCAGGTTTACCGATTTCATATTGGTTAAGAGTGGCGAAGGCCTCGAAGACCCTCTGCAGAAAGCCGCGCTCGATATTCTTACGCTTTAGGCGCAGGTCGCGCATGGCTTCGAAGAAAGCATTCTGCTCGGCGTTACTGGTTGCACGGTCCGCCATCTCGAACAGCGTATCGTCCGCATTGTCGAACAGCGCCTGCAACGCCGTTTTCAGCTGTTGCGCCGCTTTGTCACGCACATTTGTCAGCGCCACAGGCAGTCTTCCTACCGGCGAAGTGGGCGGTTGCTCAGGGCTCACCTTGCTCAGGTGCACCACATTCGCATCAGTCTTCATTGCGAGTCTCCTGCAGACTGCCCCTCTTGGGCGAACCGATCTGCACAGCGATCAACTGAGCGTCATCCGTAACGTCAAAGGCCTGGCGTCAACATTCATAAAAAGTAAAGTCATTATAGGGATGCCCGCTCGCATACCAAGCTGACTTTTCCTCCAGACATGACAGGCGTCACAGATGCAGCATCACAGCCTACCAACGGTTACCTGCATACGACGAACGCAACACAACGCTGTGTAGCGGCTGCATGCAGCCAACGAAGAACCTCTTCAGCATAGCCCCGCCGGGCCCAGAGAACAGCTGCAAAGACTGTGCAAACAGCCATCAGTCCCTATAATCGGCGCATTCTGCTGACTGGAGCCCATCATGCCTAACCTCATCCTCGCCGACCTCGCCCACGAAATCGAGGCCAATGTGCGCCGCGCACTGGCAGAGGATATTGGCAGCGGCGACATCACCGCCCAACTGATCCCCGCCGAGCGCTTGGCGCACGCCAAGGTCATCACGCGCGAATCCGCAGTTATCTGTGGCACCGCGTGGGTCGATGCCGTATTCCGCCAACTCGATCCACGGGTCGCCGTGCACTGGCATATCCAAGACGGCCAACGCGCCGACGCTAACCAAGTCTTGTTTGAGCTAGAGGGCCCCGCTCGCGCCCTGCTCAGCGGTGAACGCAGCGCCCTGAACTTTCTGCAAACCCTCTCCGCCGTCTCCACCCGCTGCCAGCACTATGCCGATCTGGTGCAGGGCACTGCCGTCAAATTACTCGATACCCGCAAAACCTTACCCGGCCTGCGCCTGGCGCAGAAATACGCCGTGACGCAAGGCGGCTGCCATAACCACCGCATCGGTCTGTATGACGCATTCCTTATAAAGGAAAACCATATCGCCGCCTGCGGCGGCATCACCCAAGCGGTAACCGCCGCCCACAAGATTGCCCCAGGCAAGCAGGTGGAAGTTGAAGTGGAGAGTTTGGAAGAACTGCGCCAAGCGCTGGATGCAGGTGCAGACATCATCATGCTGGATGAATTAAGCCTGGATGAAATGCGCAAAGCTGTAGCCCTCACCCAAGGTCAAGCGAAACTGGAAGCCTCGGGCGGGGTAAACGAAAATACCTTGCGTGCAGTTGCCGAGACGGGCGTGGATTATGCGTCAATTGGCACGCTGACCAAGGATGTGAGAGCTATCGACCTGTCGATGCGATTAAGCCTGTAAACCTTGCCATTCAACAGTCGCGCAACAGCTCCATGCCAAAACTACAGTTCAACAAACCATGCAGATAGGTTAGGTTATAAAAGGTAAAACTTAAAAAATTCGATTGAGCTAACCGCTTTTACGCCACTTACTCAACGGCACTTCAAGTAAATACCAACTCAACACAGCCAATACGGCAGCCCAAAACACACCGCCAAGTACGACCAAAGGCCATGAGTGGAAGCCTTTGAAGTACTGCATGATCGGATAGTGGAACAAATAAAGACCGTAAGAAATTTTACCGATATAAACTAAGAACGGCCAACTTAGAACCCTGGCCAACACACAATCTGGTTGTTGTACCACCCAAATAACGGCCAAGGCTGTCAGCACCTCAACTACAGGCAGACCGTAGGCCAGACGCCATTCCTGCCCATGCTCCGGCAACACAAGCAGCAACAACACACCCAGCATCATCGGCAACATGGCACGCCCAACTAGCCTCATATCCGGCAACCGAGCTGGCGGCAACCATGCCACCATTACCCCCAGCAACAAACCACTTAGGCGCATATCAAAACGGTAATAAATCGTACCCCCGACATCCTCTTGCACCCCATAAAACCGCCAAAAGGTAACGAACAGAGCCAGGAACATAAAAAAAACCCAAATTCGACGCCAATCGCAAACCCGCAAAAGGAATAAAAGCAGCAGCGGCAACAATAAATAGAAACGCTCTTCTACACCCAGCGACCAAGCGTGCAACAGATACTGTGGTCCATCACCAAATACCAACGCAATATCTGTCAGATAAAGCAATAGCTCAATCCCATCGCGCAGATGAAAGTAATAATCCGGCCAGACTAGAGGAGCAAGCGCAGCATAGAGCGCCAATAGCAATAATAACGGCGGCATCAGCCGCCAAAGACGACGACGATAGAAACGACGCAGATCAATAACGGCATGAGCCCTAAACTCGGCTAACAAAAGCCGGCCAATCAGGTAGCCGCTTAATACGAAAAAGATATCTACACCCAGGTTTGCCCCAGGCAGGAACGGCACACCAGCGTGAAACAACATCACCAATGCAATGGCTACGGCACGCAGTCCATCCAGTGCAGGCACGTAATCAAGCCGCGGACCAGCAGCAACCTGACGACCGGCACAGGGAGCTTGCACGCTTATTTGAGCACCAGGCCTTCGAAGACGTTTTCCAGGGTACTTTCCGGCTGAGCATCAATCAGCACCGCACCGCTATCCTGCAAGCGCTGCAACAACGCAGACAGATCATTGCGCGGGCACAACCCCTTCCATATCTGCTGAGCATCCGGCCGGAAGCCTTCAAGGGCGACCTCTCCGTGATAACGCACGACCAACATGCTCTGGCTGGCCAACATTTCTGCCATTGACTGCTGGGCGACAATCGAGCCCTTGTGAATCATCACAAATCGATCTGCCAAGCGCTCAACGTCGTGCAGGATGTGCGTGGAAAAAAACAGTGTTCCACCTTGCTGGCGGTACTCCTGCATCAAATCCGCAACCTGCCGACGCCCCACGGGGTCAAGCCCGGACATCGGCTCGTCCAGCACCAACAGCTCAGGCTGAATGGCGAACGCATGAGCCAGCGCAGTGCGCTGAGTCATACCTTTGGACAAATTGCGAATACGCTTGTCCGCCGCGTAAGCGATACCCAGCTTATCCAGCCAAAGGGCAGTACGGCGCGTGTTCTCCACGCCACGAATGCCATGCAAACGTAACCCTGCAGACAGTACTTCACGCGGTGTCAGCTGCTCGTACAGATAAGGATTTTCTGGCACATAACCCACACCTGCGCGCGAGCGCGGATCCTCCGCCGAACGCCCCATCAACAAGGCATTGCCAGCCTCGGCACGAATAGCGCCGAACAGGATCTTGATCGTTGTACTTTTACCCGCACCGTTCTGGCCGATAAAGCCCACCGACTCGCCAGCCGCGACCGTAAAGCTGACATTATCAAGGGCTTTGACTTCCCGCCCTTTGAGCTTGAATCGTTTGATCAAGCTCGCTACTTCAACCAGATTCATTCTTGCTTCCGTATGTCGATATGGTCGGCAACCTGCAACTCACCGCTGGCATCCAGCCTGTAACCTGCACCCAGCGGGTCCTCAGGAAAAACCTTAAGCCCACCATAGCCGATCAGTTGTTCCCAGGCGGCGGGCAAGGTGCCTTGATGTTGCTGGCGATAGTCGGCCAATGCGGCACGCAGCGCTAGCAACCCCTCCAGTCGCGCAACACGCCAACCTAGGAGTTGGCGAAAATCCTTGTCGGTACTTTGCGCATACATATTGCGCAATACATCTAACGCCACCGCCGAGTCATTCTGACGCTCGTACCAAGCCGCAGCCATGCTGCGCAGAGCAGGTGCATTGCCTGGGTGCCGTTGCGCAGCCATTTCGGCCCACTGACCGGCCTTGGTCATGTCACGCTCGAAATACATGGCATTGAAGGCGTAATAAAAGGCCGGCCACATATCCCACTCACGCGCCTTGGCGGCAGGTAGCAACACATCCTGGCTCGCCTCGACTTGTCCGTTCCACGGCAGAATCGCGGCCGCCAGGTAGTAATTGTCTTCATGCAATGGATTTAAACGCGCAGCATCCACCTGCAACTGCCCCTGAATACGGAAGGTCTCTCGCTCGGTCACACTCGTATCGACCACAACGCTGCGAAAGACATTAAGATTCGCAGCAAGATAGGGATCGCCACCTGAATACAGCAATTGCACCAGCAGCGGCAGGCGCACCCGCAGCACTTCGAGACGCTGATCCAAGCGTTGATGGTCATGCAAACGCAGGCCGCTATAAGCAAAAGCGCCCCAGCACAATACAGCCATCAGTAACGGACGCCACAGACTCATACGAAGTTGCGCCGCTGAAAGACCACTGCAGCCAGCGTTAGCAGCAGCACGATATAAGCCGCCGCATTAAGCACAGCCAGTACCATCGCAGGCATATCCGGCGTCAACCCATACAACGCCAGCGCCCGCCAATCCAGCCGTGAAAGATCGGGCAACCACACATAAGCATGCTCCAGCACAGGACTAAACAGGGTCTCATGCAGCGGGTCTGAACGAGCGCTACGTAGGTGGCTAATAGTCGGACCAAGCCCGCGAGCAGCGAGAGCAAAAGCAAAACCCAGCAGCAGCGGTAAATAAGGAGTAGTAGAAATACTAGCTAAAAGAATGGCAAAGGCCGTCACCACCAACAGGTCCAGCCAGATACCCAGCAGCGCCATCACATAAGGCATGCCAAGCGCCGGAGGCTGCAGCTGCGGATGGCTAGAACCAAATAGATACAGCACCAGCCATAACGCCAGGCCGACGAAAATCAGGGCGCCTGCGCTTAAGAAAGCGACGGCGAAAAAACGGGAAAAAAGGAACTGGCTACGGGTAATCGGGTATGCCAGCAAAAAATAGATAGTTTTGCGCTCGATATCTCGAGCCAGCAAATCCTGCACCCACAGCAGTGCCATTAATAACAGTACAAAACGCAGCCCACTCATGCCCACATCCAAGGCTACGGTCAACGGCTGACGTCCGGAAAAATTGCCGGCCAGCAACGCTGCGCCCAGTAGTGCCAACGTGATCAGCAGCAGGATACGAAAACCCTGCCCCCGCACTCCGGCTCGCACACCCAAGGCTGCTAATTCAAACATTTCTAATCATCCATAACAAAGACTCCCCATTAAAGGGGAGTCATTAAAACGAAAAACTTGCAACGATTAAGGCGTTGCAATGCCACAACCGTTTGCGTTGGCAAGGTTCAGAGTATCGCCATCGACCTCACTCGCCGCCAAGTTTGTAACGGTTTTCAGAATTTGCGGACCACACTGGCTGACGCTACCACCTACAGAAGAGCCAGTGAAGACAGCATAGCCTTTGTTAGAACCAGCTACAGCACCAAAACGATTGGTAGCTGCAAGATCGCTAACACCAGCAGCAACGTTGGCAGACAATGTGCTCTCGAAATTGTTTTTAACGAAGCCAGAGCGTCCTGCAATAGCCGTCACAGCGAACTGTTGAGCCAGGTTGATATTGGTAGCGCTGCCGGCCCTGAATTCCAGATAACCAGCAACCAATTGCTTAGGTGTAGGCGTGACAGCAGCACCACTAGCAAAAACACCAGTAGAGGCAAAGAGGCCAGCAACTAAGGAAGCAGCAATAATTTTTTTCATGATCTCAGTCACCTTGAATTAGTTGGAGTTGGCAATAGCGCCGGTCAGCAAATTGCGCGCATCGGACTGAGCGGACTTGTCATAGCCCTTGGCCTGATAATCCTGGAACTGAGGGATGGCAACAGCAGCGAGAATACCGATGATCGCGATAACGATCATCAGCTCGATCAGGGTAAAACCCTTTTGGCTCTTGTTCGACTTCATGGTGATCTCCTAGAAATGCACAGTTAACGTAGCCTGTTGGCTCGTACCTGAAACACATCAAATAGCGTGCCAATGCCACCAAGGCTATAGCTACAGCACTCCGAACAAATTCTGCCTGCCAAGCCTAAAAATTAGCGTTAAAAAGCGACGTTTTTTGTCACCTCATTGGCGCGCAGTGGCAGGCCCGCCGCTTCTCGTTTATAAGTTGTGGATACCTCACCGTTCCCGATGTGACCTTTATGACTGATGCCCCCGTTCTGACCGGCCTGGTTCGCCAGCTGGTACTTGCTGAAATTATCGACGAGCCCACCGCCGTCAAAGCCTCGCAGCAAGCCCAGCGCAATAACATCCCCCTGGTCACCTATCTGGTACAGAACAAGCTGGCTAATAGCCGGCAAATCGCCGCACAAGCAGCAGAGCAGTTTGGCGTACCGCATATGGACCTCGCCTCACTCGACCGCGAGGCCCAACCTAAAGAGCTAATCAGCGAAAAACTCGCCCGCAAGCACCGCGTTGTACCCCTATGGAAACGCGGCAATAAGCTGTTTATTGGTATCTCGGACCCCACCCAACAACAGGCTATCACCGATATTCAGTTCAGCACGGGCATGAATACCGAAATGATCATGGTCGAAGACGACCGCCTTGACACCGCAATCGATCAGTACTTCGACAGCGGCAGCAAAGCCATGAGCGGTATGGGCGATATCGATCTCGATGAAGGGCTTGAGTTCGAGACCGAAGCGGAAGGCAAGGATGACAATGCCGCAGGCGGTGATGGCGATGACGCTCCGGTAGTTCGCTTTGTGAATAAGATGCTGCTGGACGCTATTAAAAGCGGCTCATCTGACCTGCACTTTGAGCCGTATGAGAAAACCTACCGTGTACGCTTTCGCACCGACGGCATCCTGCAGGAAATTGCTCGCCCGCCTATTCAGCTCGCTCCGCGCATCTCAGCTCGCCTCAAGGTAATGGCAGGCCTGGATATTTCCGAGCGCCGCAAGCCGCAGGATGGGCGGATAAAGATGCGCATTTCAAAAACAAAATCCATCGACTTTCGTGTAAGCACGTGCCCAACACTGTGGGGCGAAAAGATCGTGATGCGGATTCTTGACTCCGCTAGTGCACAGATGGGCATCGACGCCCTTGGGTACGAAGAGTCACAGAAAGAGCTGTACATGGCCGCACTGAAACAACCGCAGGGCATGATTCTGGTAACCGGCCCCACTGGCTCCGGTAAAACAGTCTCCCTTTATACGGGCCTGAATATCCTCAACACCGTCGACGTCAATATCTCTACAGCTGAAGACCCGGTTGAGATCAACCTGGAGGGCATCAACCAGGTCAACGTTAACCCCAAGCAGGGCATGGATTTCACTGCCGCACTGAAGTCATTCCTGCGCCAGGACCCTGACATCATCATGGTCGGCGAGATTCGCGACCTGGATACCGCATCGATTGCCGTAAAGGCCGCCCAGACCGGGCACATGGTTATGTCGACGCTGCACACCAACAGCGCAGCCGAAACCCTGACACGCCTGCGCAATATGGGGGTGCCATCCTTCAACATTGCCACGTCGGTCAACCTGATCATTGCCCAGCGTCTGGCGCGCAAGCTGTGCAGCCACTGCAAGAAAGAAGTACAGGTCCCGCGCGAAACCTTAATAGAGGAAGGCTTTCCGGAAGACCAGATTGGAAAATTCAAGATTTACAGCCCCGTAGGCTGCGACAGTTGCAATGGCGGCTATAAAGGCCGTGTCGGTATTTATGAAGTAGTTAAAAACACGCCTTCACTGCAACGGATTATCATGGAGGAAGGCAACTCGATTGATATCTCTCTCCAGATGCGCAAAGACGGCTTTAATGACCTTCGCACCTCAGCACTGCTGAAGGCCATGCAAGGTGTCACCAGCCTTGAAGAAGTGAACCGCGTCACTAAGGACTAACCCATGGCGACCAAAACTATGCAGCCCAGCACTTTTCAGTGGGAAGGCAAAGACAAGAAAGGCAATACGCTCAAAGGGGAAGTGAATAGCACCTCGGCTGCGCTGGTGAAATCTCAGCTGCGGGCACAAGGCATTGCAGCCAATAAAGTAAAAAAGAAACCAAAATCGCTGTTTGGTGGCGCCGGCAAAAAAATCAAACCGATGGACATCGCGCTATTCACGCGGCAAATGGCCACGATGATGGGCGCAGGCGTACCACTGCTGCAGTCGTTTGACATTATTGGTGAGGGGTTTGAAAACCCCAATATGCGCACGCTGATTGGCAACGTGAAGCAAGAAGTATCCGGTGGTAACAGCCTTGCCAACTCATTGCGCAAATTTCCCGACCACTTTGACGACCTGTATTGCAACTTAGTGGATGCAGGTGAGCAATCCGGCGCATTGGAAATGCTGCTTGATCGTGTTGCGACCTACAAAGAAAAAACCGAAGCACTCAAGGCAAAAATCAAAAAAGCAATGACTTACCCTATCGCGGTAATTATTGTCGCCTTGATCGTTACCGCCATTCTTCTCATCAAGGTGGTACCTACCTTCCAGGGAGTTTTTGCGGGTTTTGGGGCAGAGCTACCGGCGTTCACCATGATGGTTATTAACATGTCTGAATTTCTCCAGGCATGGTGGTTTCTGATACTTGGCGCATGTTTTGGTGCTGCCTTCTTATTAAAAACAGCCCACCGTAAAAGCGAAAAATTCCGTGACGCGACGGACAAATTAAAACTAAAGCTACCAATTATCGGCAGTATTCTTTTCAAAGCCACAGTTGCACGCTTTGGCCGCACTCTAGCTACAACCTTTTCAGCAGGTGTACCTCTTGTAGAGGCGCTAGACTCTGTAGCCGGCGCAACTGGCAACGTGGTATTCCGCACAGCGGTAAATCGAATCAAACAAGATGTATCAAGCGGCATGCAGCTAAACTTTGCCATGCGCAATACTGGGATTTTCCCTGCGATGGCAGTGCAGATGGCCGCGATTGGCGAAGAGTCCGGCTCCCTTGACGCTATGTTGGATAAGGTTGCCACCTACTATGAGGCTGAAGTCGATAATGCGGTGGATAACCTCACCACCCTGCTCGAACCATTAATCATGGCTGTTCTCGGCATTCTGGTTGGCGGTCTGATCATCGCCATGTACCTGCCAATTTTCAGCCTGGGCGGCGTGATAGGTTAATGCTTAACTTATATGTCATAGCCACCAACACCGTTCTATTTACCGCCGCAGCGCTGCTGCTTGGATTATTAATTGGTAGCTTCCTGAATGTAGTGGTGTATCGACTGCCCGTAATGATGCAACGCGAGTGGCAGGCACAAGCTAAAGAAATTTTGCTTGTGCCTGCAGACACCGCCACACCAGCATTCAATCTTTTGCTGCCCAACTCGCAATGCCCGCACTGCTCCCATGAAATAAAGCCTTGGGAAAACATTCCAGTTATCAGCTACCTATTTCTGCGCGGCAAATGCTCAAGCTGTAAAGCGCCCATCAGCATGCGCTATCCACTGGTTGAGCTGAGCTGCGGCTTGTTATCAGCCTTTATCGCTTGGCACTTCGGTTTTACCTGGCAGGCTGGCGGCATGCTGGTGTTGACCTGGGGCTTGCTGGCGATGAGCCTGATTGATGTCGACCACCAGCTGCTGCCGGACTCGTTGGTGCTACCGTTGCTGTGGCTTGGTTTGATTGCCAATAGCTTTGGCTTGTTTACCAGCCTAGAGGATGCCCTCTGGGGCGCGATTGCCGGTTATTTAAGCCTATGGTCGGTGTACTGGCTGTTCAAGCTGGTAACTGGCAAGGAAGGTATGGGCTATGGCGATTTCAAGCTGCTGGCCATGCTCGGTGCCTGGGGTGGTTGGCAGGTCTTGCCGTTGACAATATTGCTGTCGTCATTGGTTGGCGCCGTACTGGGTTTGATCATGCTGCGCTTGCGAAACGCGGAAGCCAGCACGCCTATCCCCTTTGGTCCTTATCTGGCGATTGCCGGCTGGATTGCCTTGATCTGGGGCGAGCAAATCACTTCCAGCTACCTGCAGATTGCAGGGTTCTAAAAAAGCGTCATAGCCTGGGCTAAAGCTGGGCTGGCACGTCACACCCGTGACCGTCGGCGGCTCAAGAACTGAGCCGCCCTCTATGGTTCGCCATCAGCCAAGCCGCTGCTCTACAATCGCGCTCTCGTACGTCCTACATGAGCGCGCATCTTGACCACAAAACCCTGGATCCTTGGCCTAACCGGCGGCATTGGCAGCGGCAAGAGCGCTGTCGCTCAGCACTTTATTGATCTGGGTGTGCATCTGGTCGATGCCGATCACGCGGCGCGCTGGGTGGTTGAGCCGGGCAAGCCAGCGCTGGCCAAGATAGCTGAACACTTCGGCAGCGATGTGTTGCAGGCCGACGGCCAGCTTGATCGCACCGCGCTGCGCAACCGAATTTTTGCCGATGCCAATGAGCGACGCTGGCTCGAAGCGCTGCTGCACCCACTGATCGGCCAGGAAATCATCCAGTATCTAGCGCGCGCAGAATCACCCTATGCCATTCTGGTTTCGCCACTGCTGGTTGAGTCAGGCCAGCACAAGCTGACTCAGCGCATACTGGTGGTGGACGCACCTGAACAGCTGCAAATGCAGCGCACCATGGCCCGTGACCAGAGCTCCAGCGAGCAAGTACAAGCCATTCTCAAAGCCCAGGCCAGCCGTGAAGAGCGCCTGCGACATGCCCATGACGTGTTGCTCAATGATCAAGACTTGCCCTGGCTGCGAGCCGAAGTGGAAAGACTCCACACCCTTTACCTAAGCCTACGCGGAGGCCAAGCATGAGTACGCCAACCCTAGTCGCCTGCCCCACCTGCAGCGCCCCCGTCGAGTGGGGCCCGCAAAGCCCGAGCCGGCCCTTCTGCAGCGAACGCTGCAAGCTGATCGACCTCGGCGCCTGGGCCTCAGAAGAGCACGCAATTGCCGGCAATCCACTGGAGGACGATCTGTTCTCTGGGGAGTTACCGCCTCGCGAGCACTGATATTCAAGGCCGCATAAAGCTGTAATCGCGATCATCATCCAGATTGTCCGCGAGAAACTGCAGTTCTGCGGCCAGATCCGCCGCGCTGCGCCCGGCCCGGCTGCGCTCGACCACTGCACTGAGCAAAGCCCGCAGCGCCATTTCCTGATCGAAATCCTGCGCCTCAACACCCTGCAAACTTTGCTCGATTGCCTGCCTCGCCCATTGATGCACGCCCATGTCACGCCCTCTCTATTGATAGATGCAAGATCGCGCATAGCCATTCGCGCAACTTGATCTGGATCAACCTGCACAACGCAATCGAAACGCTGAAGGGCGCGCCATCAGCGCGGCAGATCATCACCCTTCCAGGGCGCGGCCAGATAACGCGTGCGGTTGAAGGTCTCCAGCCAGTCTGGATAGAACACCACCAGCGCGGTCACCAGCATGCCGTTGATAAAGGCCTCGGGGAAGATCACCAGCCAGAGGTAGCCGATAAAATCCTCCAGCCAGGGCGGCATCGGGAACAACCCGTCCACCCAGAGCAAGGTGAATGCGGCAGCGATACACAGCAAGGCAGCCAGCGCAGCGGCGAAGAAGCCGCTGAAGAAGATGTAGACGAACAGATTGCGCGGCTGCTTTTTCTCAACCCAAAGCGCGCAGGCTTCGGTCACCCACACGGGTATCACCACCAGCAGCACGCCGTTAACACCCAGGGCTGCAAGATCTTGTCGGCCCAGCACCAGCAGCCCCAGCTGCGCAATCAACCCCACCAGCATGGCCAACGGCCAATCCAGCAGCAAGGTGACCGCCGTCATGCCGATAAAGTGATAGGACAGGCCCGAGTCGAAATCCCGACGCACCAGCCACAGCACAAACAGCGCCAGCGCTGTACCACCCAGCAAATGCTGACGACGCAGATCACTGCACAGCTCAACCCAGGGCGCACGCCAGATCGCCCAGCACAGCAGCGGCAGATAGATCAGCCAACCCAGTATCAGGCTGGTGGAAGACAACAAGTGCGCGGCAATCATGCGGAACACCCCCCAAGCCATCGTGACTGACTTGTGCAGTCTACAACTGCGGGCTCCAGCAACACATGAAAAGCACGCAACAACCGCCGCAGAGGGTACCAACAACCCAAGCGCGCAGGCTAAGCTGAGCCTATGGATGACTCAGATTACCTGCGCCTGCTGACGCATCAGGCTGAACAAGCCAACGCCTTTCTCTCAAACGCACGCAAGTGGGAACGCGAGCGCTGGGTCTGCCAGCGCCTGCTACAAGCGCTGAACGTCAGCCACCGCCTGGATGAATTCAGCGCCGCCAACCATGAACCACCCGACGTATTGTTCCGCGAGGCCAGCTTTGAAGTGTTCTTCGTCCTCGACGAAGGCCGTCGCCTGAATGATGAGTGGCGTGCCGAACTGGAACGGCGACGCAGCGCGTTTTCCCTCAGCCAACTGGTGCGGCGCGAAACCAAACCACGGCGCATTGCCGCAGGCGAGCTGCAGCAGCGACTCACACCCACGCTGCGCAAAAAAGCCCACAACTACAAAGAGCGCGGCCTCGACCTGGGCGAGCTGGACTTGCTCGCCTACGTCAACCTGAAGCGCGCCGTGCCAGACTTCAACAGCCACTTTCCACCACCGACCGAGTTTCTCCGCCAAGGCTGGCGCTCGCTATCACTGGTCGGTCCGACCTTTGCCCGCGTGCTGTTCGCCCATCCGAGCGCACCCGACTTTCTGCGCCACAACCTCGGTCGCAGCATACTTTTCGATGTAGGTATCAGCCTGTGAGTCCTCTGCATGAACTGCTTGCCGCCGTGCCTCAGCAAGGCTGTGTACGCTGGATAGGCGTGCGCCCCGCATCGCGAGCAACGATGATTGAATTGGACGCCGTGGAAGCGCGCCGTGAAGCAGGCCTCACCGGCGACCACAGCCGGCCGGGGCCGCGCAATGCCAGGCAAGTCACCCTAATTCAATGGGAACACCTCGCGGTGATAAGCGCCTTAATGGGTCGCCCTACCGAACAGCCGATCAACCCGATTGAACTGCGGCGCAATATCGCCATAAGTGGCATCAACCTGTTCAGCCTCAAGGGCCGACGCTTCCGCCTCGGCCAGGCGATACTGGAAACCACCGGCTGGTGCCAACCCTGCGCCAAGCTGGAGGAACGCTTAGGGCTTGGTACCTTTCAGGCCATGCGCGGCCACGGCGGAATTACCGCGCGCGTGCTACAAGGGGGCATTATTCGCTTGAATGACGCCCTGCGCGTTGAGCCTTTATAAGTCGCGCGGCTAGAATGCCCAGCACTTCAGCCTGTAATCGATCCCATCAATTGCCAACCGCCCCCATTAATTCGAGGCACGCATGTCCAGTCGCCTGAATCCTGATGATAAAAAACGTGTCGAGCAATACCTTAGCGCTCCGCAACATCAGGTCGAGCGCCAGCCGTTCAAGGTCTGGCGACTGCTGCTGATCATCGTAATGGTCACGATTGGCCTGGGTGTGCTGAGCCGTCTTCTGAGTCGACTGGTGCTATGAGCTGCTTAGCGCTCGCCCACAGCGACTCGCCACTTTTTCTTAAAAGCCTTATGAGCGTGTCTGATGACTCATCAAATCGTAATTGTCGGCGGCGGCGCCGGCGGACTGGAGCTTGCTACCCGCCTGGGTAGAACCCTGGGTAAACGCGGCCAAGCCAAGATCACCCTGGTCGATGCCAACCTGACGCATATCTGGAAACCGTTGCTGCACGAAGTGGCCGCGGGCTCGCTGAACTCCTCAGGTGACGAACTCAACTACGTGGCGCAAGCCAAATGGAATCACTTCGAATTCCAACTGGGGCGGATGTGCGACCTCAATCGCGCAAAAAAACGTATCAGCCTTACTGCCACCCTGGATGATCAGGGGCAGGTGCTCATGCCTGCGCGCGAGCTCAGCTATGACAGCCTGGTTATTGCTGTGGGAAGTACCACCAATGACTTCGGCACGTCGGGCGCCGCCGAGCACTGCCTGTTTCTCGACACCCGCGAGCAGGCCGAACGCTTCCACCACCAGCTGCTCAGCCACTACCTGCGCGCCCATGCCAGCCAAAGCGCAGCTACCGAGCTAATCAACATCGCCATCGTCGGCGCCGGCGCAACAGGCGTTGAACTTGCCGCCGAACTGCACCATGCCGCACGCGAATTGGCTGCCTACGGTTTGGATCGGATCAGCCCGGAAAACATGCGTATCACCCTGATTGAAGCCGGCCCCCGGGTCTTGCCTGCCCTGCCGGAACGGATCAGCCAGCCCGTGCATAAGACCTTGGAGAAACTCGGCGTAACCGTCCTCACCGGCGCAGCCGTCAGCCAAGTCACTCGCGAGGCGCTGCATACCGCACAAGGCCAAGTCATCCCAGCCACCTTGAAAGTCTGGGCGGCGGGGATTCGCGCACCTGACTTCCTTAAAGAGCTGGATGACCTGGAAAGTAATCGCATCAACCAATTGCAGGTGCGCCTGACGCTGCAGACCACCCTGGACGACAATATCTTCGCTTTCGGCGACTGCGCCGCCTGCCCGCAGCCGGGCAGCGAAGGACGCAACGTGCCGCCGCGCGCGCAAGCGGCGCATCAGCAAGCCTCGTTGCTGGCTAAATCGCTGAAGCTGCGCATTGAGGGCAAAGCCCTGCCGGAATACCGCTACCGCGATTACGGCTCACTGATCTCGCTGTCGACCTTCTCTGCGGTCGGCAACCTGATGGGCAACCTGACCGGCAGCGTTATGCTCGAAGGCTGGCTGGCCAGGATGTTCTATGTATCGCTCTACCGCATGCACCAAATCGCCCTATACGGCGCCACCCGCACACTACTGATGATGCTTGGCGACCGCATCGGCCGCAGCACCGAGCCGCGTCTAAAGCTGCATTGATTGGCTCAACCCTATCCGCAGGAACTCGCTACGGCCGCCCAGCACCATGTGCGGCATGGCCAGTTCTTGCATTTAAATCCGCCAAAGAATCGAGGTCGATATAAATCGCAGGCAATAAAAAACCCGCACTAGGCGGGTTTTTTATCATTCAAGCATGCTTGAAATGGTGGGTCGTGTGGGATTCGAACCTACGACCAATTGGTTAAAA
>TARA_R110002072_G_scaffold66865_1_pt1 | contig 41096 bp, 38 predicted proteins | sample TARA_R110002072 | Tara Oceans TARA_R110002072 (sample SAMEA4397118) | marine metagenome | biome: Polar Biome; feature: [SRF] surface water layer (ENVO:00010504); material: water (ENVO:00002006), including particulate matter (ENVO:01000060) such as... | depth 5 m
TGTCGAAGCCTAAGCCTGAATGCGGCGCGTGCCACCAACTACTACTACCGTGAACCGTGCTTCTCAAGTGCCTCACGAACCAACGCCTCGTAAACCGCCCCCGTGAGCATGCCGCGTTCATACAGTTGCCTCAATCTCAGCAGGTCATGTTCGAGCAGGGGGTCGATGTCGCTCGCTTCGTCATCGGCAAACGGAAACGGCGGTTCTTGGCCGGTTGCCGGTGTAGTCGTCGACCCCGCAGCTGGCAGCGGCCCTGACAGCCTTAGGGCGAGCCAATCATCCCGTCCCGCTGGTGCCTCGTTGCTTGCAAGCTCACTCATCAATACGCCGGAAGGCTCTGCTGAGCCATGGCGGGAGCCTCCAGGAAGTGGGTGGAGAATCTCGCTACGCGCGTCGCTGTAGTCAGGCACCTTGGCGTTGACGAGACCGCTGCTCGGAGGTTGTGGACTAGCGTCGATGACGCCGGCGATTAGGTGCAGACGGTCGTCGTAATGGAAAATACGTGCCGTTGTGATCCTCGAAGAGAGCGCCACCTTCGTCAGCCGCCCCGGGCGGGCGTGCTGCACCCGCAAAAGAACATCCTCCTCGGGGCCCGCAGAAGCAAGCGCCTGCGACAGGGGCTCGGCGAGTATCTCGAGGTCCCGCGGCGTGAAAAGCCGACGCGGTTGCGCGTCGGTCCTAAGCTCCAGTTCGGTCCTAGACTGCAGTAACGCGGGGCGGCCTCCAGGCAATGCGCTTGTGACCTGAATACTCGCAAGTATCTGCGTAATGCGCTGGGGCGAAAGTGTCACCGGGTGATCGTTACCCGGTCCTATGCTCTCCCGCGGCACGATTTTTACCCAATCTCCGACGGAACTGTAAACCACGCGGGACGCGCGATCTTCTGCCACCAGGGCACAGCCACCCGCGATCAAGGTCAAAGCCAAGCCTATTACGCCAAGCAGACAGGCCCGGCGCTGGCGCCAACGACGTTGCACTTCAATCATGTTGCACTTCAACCATATTGGACACGGGCTCACGGCCTGATGGATTGTAGAGGCGGTTTGTAGACCTCCGTATGGGATGGCAAGCAAGACTACCACTCGAGAGCCGTCGACGGTGCTCGGAATGTAGTGTAGAGTGTAACATACATTCCGCTTCTTTGCGCTCCGGCCAACGGCGCCACCCCACCCCGCTCGCGATGTTTTTTAGATCATCCTTAGAAGCGTGTAGCTATCTCGAAAACAAAGCCGTCCCAGTCATCCCCAATCTGTCCCGGCGAGTTTCTCTCTTCTTGCTGGCGGACGTATTCAGCTTTCGTCAACACATTCTCCGCGAGCCAAACGCCACCACCAAGCTGCAGGCGGTCCAGCTGTGGCTTGCCAGATATTCCGTTGGATCGGTTCTCAACTTCCGTATAGCGTACAGCAAGGTAGGCGAAATTCGGCAACACGTAGAACGTGCCCTCGGACCCCCAACCCAGTATCTTGGACTCCATACGCGCCACCTCGCTGATGGCCCCCCCGCGCATGGTCGTCTGGTTTCCGCCTGCATCGACGAAACTGAAGTCGTCCTTACCCAGGCCGAGCCAGCCGCGCACGGTTACCGGCATAAAGATGTCGTCTCTGGCGTATTCAAAGTCGACCATCCACAGATCGGTACTGATGCCAGGAAGTAGTCCTGCGTGCGTATCGCGTGAGCCGGTGAAGGTGCCTGGAAAGTTGTAGGCTTCGCCGTCGCCGATCACGGCGTCTGTGGCACTAATGTTGGCGAAGTTGCCGGGGCCTGGTTCGAACTGGTCTCCGCCGTCTGAGTGGAGCCATCCAGCGCCGAGCTTGAACCCGCCCGCGAACACCAGACGCACCGTAGCGTTGAGGTTGAAGCTGCGATCACCGCTGAAGTCTTCACCAATAGTCGGTTGGCTGACCTTGAAGTCCCAGCCAAGGGATTGCAGCACGCCGTCACCGAGGCTGTGCTGTCCATACAATCCCACCCCGGCCTCCGCAGTAACGATGTCGAAGGGTGAGTTCCCAATCAGCGGATTGCCTAGCGCCGCTGCGCCATCGGTGTAGCCGCGGAAGTTGAAGGTTGTTATCACGGGCTGACCGAAGCGCAGAATCAGCGCGTTCCTTTCGGCGAGTGGGCTGCCGATAGCGCGCAACAACGCCACGTCCAGGAAGGTATCGTCGTTGGTGATCTGGAATTGGTCGCCGAAGTCTTCGGACTCCTCGCCGAGGTCGACCGTTGCGGTAAGCCAGTCGGTGAAGCGAATCACCGTCGTGAAGTTGACGCGGGTTCGATGGAAGCCGGCCTCGGTTTCGGTGTTAGCCGGATCGAAGGCGCCACTGTCAGCCTCCACGCTCTGAATGCCTTGCGTCAGGTAGATGTTCGTGGCGATTCGCCCGTCGAGCATCTCTATATCAGCTTGGGAGGCAGGAGCTGCCAGAGCGAGAACTCCGCCGACGAATCCGGCCTGTGCAAGTGAATGCATGCGCTTAACTTTTATTATTTTCATGGTTTTTCCCCATTTAACGTACAATGAAAAACTACTAAAATAACGCACCAACGCAGCTGGTGCGTCACCACCGAGCACGAGCCGGCACATTCACAGCCGACCACAAACCGGCATCTCTACAGCTTTGAACGAGCTGTGACGCTGTGCGATATGCCGCTGATCGACACTGATCAAGCCCCGGATCCGTACCGACCAATGAGCCTGCCCAATGGTCTTGCGGTGCGCGCCGAGTTGCTCGGATTCCGTCCCGTGCAACCAGATGCCCACCAGCTTCATCGCGCATCACGTATACCCCTTCCACTATTCGCGCCACGGAACAAACCTAAGTTAGTTACTTCCAAGGCTAGTTGTTTCCAAGGCGAGGGCTATGGACTTAACTGACAAATCGAGACCATGCAGTTTATCCCCCAGGGCCAGTGTGAACCGCTCCGGATTTTGTGGAGGCTCCATCACTTGAGAGAGTGGAGCCATGAGGAGGTGGATGAAGTTTTCGCCAGAGCTGCGTGAGCGAGCTGTCCGGCTGGTGGGAGTGGTTCGTGGCGATCACGAGTCGCAGTGGGCGGCTAAAAAACGCCCTGCGCGAGCTCTATGCCCAGGCCCCGCCCCGCGAGATCGCCGACGCCGAGCTCACACGCTGGTACAGCCGGGTACGGCGCTGTCGGGTCGAGCGCCTCGCGCTGACACGACAAATCACGAAGGGGCCGACAAAAGGCTAACCCTCAGTACGTCGACATCCTCCTGTACGGCAGCAGCCACAACTTCATCTGGCGACCGATGGAGACCGGTGCAGATGACGTCTTCCTGCGTCGCGAAGACAGCGGGAGACGACCTTAATGCCCCGGTCATGGGCGCCCACGCCCACTTTCGCGAGCAGAACTCGAATCTTGTTACCCATTTAATAGCCCGATCACACGTAAAATTATTAGGAAGTCGGTTCGGTGAGGCGCTCGCGCAAGGCCCGGCGCCGCTTCGCGTCAAAACCGAGACCGCGTTCGAGATAATCGTCGATGCACCCGAAGTTGGCCCCGATGGCCTCAAGGGCAGCCTCTATGTAGGCTGGACGGGCGGCCGTGAACGTCTCCGCGACGGACTCGGGTGTTCCGGGCGGCATAAGGTGACTGATGTCGCGGCGATAGGCGTTCGTCAGAAGGTAGTCCTCGACAATTACTGACGTGGTCGCCCCAAGCACCATGAGAATGATGGCAGCTCCGAAGCCCGTCCGATCCTTTCCGCTCACGCAATGAACCAACATTGGCCGACCGGCTGCCCTCTCCACTTCTTCAAGCATCCGCCGGTACTCCGCACAGTGGTGCACAGGATATCGTCGGTATTGCTCCGTGACTGCCCGCTCAACTCCGGCGGCATCGATGCGCAAATCGCGCAGGGCATCCAGCATTTCCGAAACACCGTCCGGCCAAAAGCCGACCTCGGCGATTCTCAGTCTTGCTCCATCCGGGAGTCGGTTCGGATGACTCACCCGCTCGCGGGGAACTCGGAAATCGATCAGGCCGTACAGGTCCAATGCGGCGACGCGTTCAAGATCCTGATTGGTCAGCGCCGCCAGCGAATCCGAGCGAAATAAGCAGCGCCACTTCGTCCGCCGCCCGCCCGCGACGGGATACCCGCCCAGGTCGCGAAAGTTCACAGCGCCGTCGAGAGGCAGCAGGCGGTGTCGTTCAGAACCTTCGGGACTCATCGGAGAAGCGCTTAAGTGAGTCACAGATCGAGTACCAGCAACGGGCCCTTCGAACGGGAGACACACGCGGTCAGGGTATTCGCGCGTTCATCCTCGCTCAACACGAAGTCTCGGTGATCGACTTCTCCGGAGAGGTAACGCACCTTGCACGTAGCACACAATCCATTCTGGCAGGACGTTGGTATATTGATTCCATGTTCAGCAAGGACCTGGACAATTGACTTGTCGTTGGGAACGGTCAGCGTCATGCCCGAGCTGGCAATCTTGACCTGGAACCCGAGCTCCAACGCGTCACTGCCGACTTCCGGGGCCGCTTCTGTAGAAGCGGCCTGGGGGCCGACGAAGTGCTCGCAATGGACGGCATCCGTGGGCCAATGCGCACACGCCTGCGCACAAGCCGCCATGAACCCCGGTGGCCCACAGTAGTACAGCTGGCATCCGTGCTCGTACGGGTGCAGCACCTTCGCGATATCCAGACCATTGGCCGGCTTTCCACCATCATAGTGCATGATCACGCGTCCCTTGGCCACAAGCGGGGCAAACTCTTCGTGGAAGGCTGCGTGGGAACTCGACTTGGCACAATAGTGAAGGGTGTAGTTGAGGCCTAGGCCTTCGAGCCGGTGCACCATCGCCTTGAGGGGCGTAATGCCGATGCCGCCGGCGAGCAGGAGGTAGTAGGGGGCCCCCTCAACAAGCGGAAAATTGTTGCGGGGCTGTCCGACAGCGACGAGCCGTTGCGTATGTACGCGCTCATGGATGGCGACCGACCCTCCTCGCCCGTTGTCTTCCCGTAAGACCGCGATCAGGTATCGGTGGCGCTCTTGCGGGTCGTTGCAAAGAGAGTACTGCCTAACGCGCTGGTCCCGGAAATACAGATCGATGTGGGCTCCGGCCGTGAATTCCGGCAGTTCACCCCCATCCTCCCGTACGAACTCGTAGGCATTGATTCCGATTCCTTGATAGGTGATCTGCCGAACTCTCAGTCTCAGAGCGCCCTTGGGATACCTGCCAGTCGGGTCCAGTTTATCAAGCATAGTGGTCGGGTCCAGTTCAAGCATAGTGGTCGGGTCCAGTTCAAGCATGGCAAGCCCCCTGTCAAGGCCTTATGCCACGCTTAAACGTGACCCGCCAGAATCAACGGAATGAGGCGCAGCCACACATCAGCATTTCAAGTCCGGTTAAAGGTTCGCTTCGATCTCGTCAAGGCGCTGGAGAATGTGCGCCCTCCGCTGGTCAACCGGAATCTCGTCGCATTCCTTCATGACGGCAAGCACCTGGTGACACGCCTTTCGGATGACGGCACTATCCTCTTCTTTGTCCGCGCGTCGACGGATTTTGAGTCTGGTATCGGAAGTACATCTAGGCAGCGTACCCCCGCCGTTCGCCTCGGCCTTCGCACGCACGGGATCCGGCGCCGTCTTGCCCGCGATGATGTCCCGCAAAAGTGAGCGTGCCATGTAGACGCCGACGTCCGATCGCCCTGGGTGCTCCAGGTCGTGAATGGCCATTGGCCCCTGACTCACAATGACTTCGTAGTCACCGGGAGCGCGCTGCATTTCGTCGTAGCTTCTGTGCCGGGTCTGTCCAATCAAAAAATCAATGCTGTCGACCCCACATTCCTCCTCTTTTCCGGCGTGATCCGGGTCCACCTCGTCGTTGAAATGCCGCCATCCGAAGGCAATCGAATGTTCGTCGTCGACAGGCACCTGCCATCGGCTCATGGCGGGACCAGAGTGGCGCTGCGGTGCCGCCGCCACGATCGCGGCGTTCTGCATATAGTTGGGGAAGGCCATCTGCGAAATGCGAACCCACACATCCTCGTCCGACAAACGACGCCCGGCGGTGAAAACCATGCCGTTGTTGAGATCGGTCGAATGCCAGTCGATTATAGGCAACTCGCCGAAGCCCCCCTGGAGGGTCGCGCCCTGCGCGATACTGTCGTCCACACCAGCGACCGTCATGTTATTGTGCAGCAGGGCGGTGTGGTAATGGTCAATCTGGTTCTCGTAAACTTGCAACCAGTTGCAGTCGAACACGTTAGAGAAGGGAACCAGACGGGTTCCCTCCGGAAGAACGTAGCCATCGAATATGGGGAACTCCGGCTTCTGGTCCGGCGGCCCCATGTACGCAAACACGAGGCCGTCTCGCTCGAACGCCGGGTAGGCGCCCTGGCAGACGGTGTCCTTCAGATGCGAGTCGGAAGGTTCCGCTGGCGCCTCCAGAAGCGTGCCGTCGACATCGAAGTGCCAACCGTGATAGCAGCAGCGGATACCTTTTCCCTGCACGATCCCGAATTCGAGCGAAGCCCCCCGATGTGCGCACTTTCGGTGCAGCACACCAACGTTGCCTTCGCGATCCCTGAACGCCACCAAGTCCTCGTGCATGATCCGGATGGCCTTCGGAACGTCGGTCAGCTCCTGCGATAGGCACACGGGCTGCCAGTAACGACGCATGTACTCACCCATCGGCGTGCCGGGGCCAGTACGTAGGATCTGTAAGTTCGAAGGCGCCTTGTTTTGCAGGTCGCGTAACAGGTAGCCGCAATACGGCTTGCTTTGGTCGGCAGGCGCCGTCGCTTGATGTTCGCTAATGTTCATCAGACAGTCTCCTCTTGTTTTGTTATGGAAGTGCGCACCTTTTATGGAAGTGCGTTATGGAAGTGCGCACCTTGAGTCATGGGCTTCACTGTACTCTCTTAACTAACGCGTTCAGTTTAGTCAGCGCCAATAGAGATGTCTTTGGCGGTAACGGATAAAAACACTGCTTCACGTTAGCGGCCGACGCTAAGGAAGGTCTGCAAACCCCTTGACGTGGGACAATTCGTCAGGGCCTGAAACTGTTTTGCCCCTGATGATTGGGTTTTTACAATTGTCGTCTCTTGCTGACGAGTCGAAGGGATATCTCTCCGCGTCGTTTTGCGGACTTATACCCGCGTTGGTGACAGGTCCTACATTTACGAACGAACGACCATTGCGCGCGGTGGCATCACTCCCATGCAGCGGCTCGCCGCCGCTGCGTAGCCCCACTTTGGAGGCCGTTAAAAACGGGAGGATTACCAACCAGTCATCCGGCGGTCGCGTCTAGTTCAGCTCTTGTCGTCCGAACCGTCTGTCGAGCGAATCGCGAAGTCGTGCATCATCAGCGCGAGGTCGACGGACATCCGTTCGCGGTGCCGGCGCAGATCGACGCCCGTCATCTCCTCGAATTGCGAGAGGCGGTAGCGGACCGTCTTATCGTGGACGTACAGCCGCCGTGCCGTGAGTTTCAGCGAACAGTCGTTGCTTAGATAGGCCCGGACCGTCTTGGCAAGGACGCCGTGGTGCGTCGAGTCGTACTTGAACATCGGTGCCAGCATGCGGCTGACAAACGCACGTGCACCCCGCCCGTCCCCGCCCCTCTCACCACCGCTGCCTTGCAAAAGGAGCGCCAGGATGCCGAGGTGCTCATAAATCACCACGGGGTTCGTCGGCGTCCCCAGCTTTACGACGGCGCGCACAGCACTCTGCGCCTCGTCGTTCGCGTCAGGTAGTTGCGACGGTAACTCGCACGGGGCGCTGACGCCCCAGAATGTCCTCACTCCCTCTGTCTCCAGGATCTCTTTGTGTACTGACTTGAACACTCTGTTCACACGAGCGGCGTCCACGCCGGAGATGACTGCAACCACCAGGTCGCCCCGGGAAGCAATAAGCTTCAGTGCCCCGGAACTCAGCGAGCGCTTACAGGCTTCGCGTACGGTGCGCAGCTTGAACTCGACCGTGTCCATGTTCCAGCCTTCGCATTGTGCGGTTTCGGCCAGATTCTCAATCATGCCGTGGACGACCCGGTACGGCCCCTGCAGATCGATGTGGAAGTCCTTCAGCCGATCAAGCGCGGACTGTCTAATCGACGACGTACCTTCAAGCAGGTCCCACATCAACGCCTCAAGCGCGGATGCGCGGGCCTCACTTGCCGCGCGCTGCTCGAGGTAGTAGAGTGCGCTCGCGGCCGCCGCCTGGCGCATCGCGATTTTGTGGATGTCGTCGGGCACGGTCGGGGAAAGCGCGCATACCCATCCAGTGCTGTTGCCGCCGACAATGATCGGCCGCGCCAAAAGCCAAGCATCCTGACACCGCTCGATCACGGTCGTGTTGTTGGTGTGCTCGGACAACTGCAGACTGGCGGCCTCCACCCGAGTCTTCCAGTTGCTTTCCGCGGCACACGCGGGATAGGCCGCCATGACTCCCAAATCGCTGCCCAAGATCGCGACCTCCACCGCCGCGTAGCGGGCAACGATTCGTACAATCGCGACAGCGCCGCCGTTGTCGAGCAACGCCCCGATCAAGTCATCTTGCAGCTGTGAGGACAGCCGCACTAAATCATTCTGCCGGTGCAGGTCCTCGTTGGCTTTCGCAAGCTGCAACATGATGGATTGCTGGTTCTCGTACAGCGCGGCATTCTGGATTGCTACCGACGTCAGATTGGCGAGCGTGACAAGTCGTTGAAGGTCTTGGTCGGTAAAAGACACGCTGCGCCTACGCCAGACTTCGAGGACGCCGATCACCCCCTCGCTGTCATCCAGCAACGGAGCCCCCGCAGCGCAACGGATGCTCTCATTTTGCGCGAGCCAGAAGAAGTCGTCGCTGAGCCGGTCACCAAAGTAGTCGTCAACCTTGCATGGGCGCTCAGTACCGAAGACGCGGCCGGCAAGCCCCTGTCCTCGCTTCATCCTCAGCCGGCCGACGTCCAAAGTATCGTTGCCCACGCAACCGCGCATCACGAGTTCGTCGCCGTCGCGCAGGAACACCCCACCAATGTCCGCGTCAAGTAGCCGGGCCCCCTCGCGCACAATCGAAAATATAACCTCTTCAGAATCCTTCGCGGACAGGATGCGCTTGGCGATCCCCTGCAAGCTACCAATCTCGTCTATCGTGTCGAGCGAGCCGCCGTTACGATTTGCTGCCGTGAGCGCCAGGTTGAAGCCGATCGCCAGCAAGCGCAGCAGGCTGGCCCGGTCCGCATCGATGTCCTGATGATCCGTTAGAACGCCCACTCCCGGCGTCACAGATATGAAGGTGCCGAGCTTGGGCAAGCAAACAATGTCGTGTGACGTCGAGAGCGTTTCCGGAACCTCGGCCACCCGCTCGCCTAGTCGCGAATGGCAGCCGCTGGGGCAGCACCAGCCACCGCCACTGCGTTCGATCACGATCGCATCGTGCCCGCCGAGTAATGCGGAGACGCGTTCTGCTGCGATCTCCTTCACTTCTCGCTCGGATGCGAGCGCAGCGTTGCTCATCGCACGTAGTGCCTCGCTGAGCTCCCCGACGAACTCAAGGACTGGCGCGAATTGGCCGGTCGCCGGTTTCTGCGAGACGGCGACTGGGTGCCCCCTAATCTTCACTTTTTGCATCGCTTTCTCTTCCCTTCCGTTTTTAGCGAATGTTCAGTCGACCAAGGATGCCCTCGATTTGCTGCCTCGATTTCTTCGTGCGGGCGCGGAATCAAACGCTCGGCGCGCACTCGCCGCTTTGACCATCGCTCCGGCGGCCATGCATTCCGCAGACTTTCCGATGGTTTCAACAAACCCCAGAGCAGCCCCCCACAAGCTTAAAGTCACAATCGTTTATCCTCCCACAGCAGACAAATTGCAGGGCGAAGCCAGTCTGAGCGCACTTCCGGCACTGGCCTGGTCACGTGGTATCGCGTTGTCGTCCGAGAACAGTGAGGATATCCTCGTGAAACTCGAACCAGATGTTGTGAATAGAGTCGATGGTGGGGTTACAAACGTAATCACGCTCGCCGGCATCGACCCGATCCATGCTTCGCTCCATGCGGTCCACGTATCCGGAATAGCGGGGGATGATTGGCACCAATCGCCCAATGTCCTTTACTAACCGCTCAGCCGCCTGCAGCACGCGCTGCTCGCTGCGATCGGACCCGTCGGTCTCCTGCCATTCGGTCACAGCCGCGACGAACCGCTTGTTGAGCGACTCGAAGCTCTGATACCAATCGGACTGCACCGTGTTGGAGCGCAGATCAGCATAGACCTCTTGGTAGTAGCTCATCACCTGCGTGATGCCGTCTTCCAGCAGCATCACGCCGTCCGCCCCACCCATGTCCATTTCCATTAACCAGCCCTGCTCCGTCGCAGCCTCGAGACAGCGCGCAACGTCGTCCACTGCCACACCTGTCATCTCGACGATCTGCGGTGCAGCGACGACCTTCTTCAGGTACACCGCATTGAGTACGAGGAAGTCTGTTTCAGTAAGCATATTCACCTAACGGCCCGGACTTGCTCCGGGCCGCCCTCCTTCACTAGTCCGCCGACGGTCCGGGGTCCGGTCCACAACGGATAAAACCCGACCGATTTTCGCCGGACTCCAAATGAACTTACTCCGGCAGCTTCGCATAGACGCGGCCCAGCTTTCCGTCGCACTCCATCAGCATCGGCGTGCCGTCTGGAATGGAATCACACCCCTCAAGCGTCAGCGTCATAACGATCGGCACGCGAAAGTTCCGCCCGACGATGCCCAAGTGGGACTCCGGCGTACCAGCATACGTGATGATGCCGGCCGGCTTCTTGTAAAGCAGCGGCGCGACGAAAGTAGTCGTCCCGCCTGGTGTGATCACCACGGTTTCCTTGACTTTTTGCGAATTGGACATCAGCGCGATCATCTGCTTCGGGTCGTTCACGTTTAGCGCAACACCTTTTTGCCTACCGACCGTCACGACATTGTAGCCTTGGCCGATAAACCGGTAGCCATCGATATCTTTAACTTCTTCGTTACTCATCTCAATTTCTCCTCTTCTCGGTTAAATGTCCATCTTTGCCAAGCCGCTATCCTCCGGCGACAGGAATAGCCACGGCATCACGGGCTCCTGTGGAGGGTAGATGAACATGACCTCCTTGAGGCGCAACGGAAAGTCGTCTTTCCGCAGGGTCGTCCATTCCCAGTCTTCATCCCACTTGATCTTAGCGGGCTCCTTGCCAAGTTCGTCGATATCCAGCACCGCCAGTTCTCCGGCGCTATAAAACGGCGGAAAATTACCTTTATAATAGTCAACATAGCACAGGAATTCGTCAGCCTTCGACTCAATGCACACAATGACGCATTGTGCGTAGAACCCGGAGTTTGCTCGGATGAAGTACTTCGTCTCCTTGTTGAGCCATTCCTCGAACTCGTCGGCCGTTTCGAAGTCCACGCTCAGCGCCCACTCCTCGTGGGTCCAACCGAACCGCTTTTCGCTCTCATTCTTCACTTTGATTTTAGACATGGTTGCTCCTTTTCATTTGGCGAGTCGCTGTTAATCAGTTATTGATCTCGTACCTGCCGGACTTGGTTCCCCTGCAGCGGAATCCAGGTAGTTGCATCGGAGGTGCTCCCAGCCCAGCTGTAGATTTGCGCTGTACCTCTCCGGCTTTGTCGTAACCCTTTAAGAAGTATTCCATGCTGCGCAAATCCATGTCCCAGAACCCCATCTCGGTTGCCTCAGCCTCGAGGTCATGGGCACGCACGTAAGGGAGCGAGGCCGCAACATAGGTCCAGTTGCCTTCCAAGATTTTGTCGAACGAGGGCTTCATCGAAAGGTACGAGTACATCCTTTCCACTGCGCCTTCCAACTTCTGGATGTGAGTATCCAGTTCGCTGAGCGGTATGCGGGTTGATTTGCCATGTGGATAGTCTTCATCCCTCATGTACACTGCGACCTCCAGCAGCGCCTCTTCCTCGTAGTCGCCTGGATCGACGAAAAGCGTGCCGGTGTTGTAGATGGAAAACATCTTCAACTTACCGCTCTTGCGATCGCGCATCATCTTCTTTTTATCGAAGGTAAGCACCAGCGTATACGAGAATGGCAAGTCGCCGACGACGTAGGTCCACGGGAACGCCTTCTCGTTGACGAAACAGTCTCTGACAAGCATTAGCCGGTCGCCCAGGTCGTACGGGCCGGTGTCGCCAAGGCCTGTCCGGTTGTCATAGTGGTCGAGGAAACCCATCAACTGGACCAGCGAGTTGAACTGGCCCACGGTGGCCCGCAACTCGGGATCGTGCAGCGATTCCACCTGCTCGCCCAAGTCCTCCACCACATCCTGGTCGAGCACCTGCAAGACGTATCCGAGGTCCATGACCGCCGGCTTCTTCTGTCGCATGTAGCCTTCGAAGACGGTCCTCCAGAAGCTGTAGATGACCTGCAGGTTGTCGAGATAGTCGTTCGGCCCAATGAAACCCCCGTTAATGAGGAACAACCTGCCGAACAGTGCGATACCGCAGCCCCACTGAATGTCGCAGGGGGTGATGGTCTTGATGCCAAACTCGCGGTGCCCTGAGCTACAGGTCGCGCGTATCCCCTCCATGCCGACCTTCTCGCCTATCCACCTATACAGCGCAGGATGCTGCAGGAATGTAGTTTGAAACGACAACATCTCGTATTCCGCTCGCGGAATGAGCGGGTTCTCGCCCTCTGTGCCTCTCCTACCAAGTGTGTCGGCCACGTACCAAGAGTTGTGTTTTGCCCACTTGACGGTTTCATCTAGGGGCATCAGTTCAAGCTTATTCATCTATATTCTCCTTCATCTTTTTTGTTCTCGTCGGAAAAAATCGATAATATCATGCGGCTTACGCTCTCCTCGGGTGGCCGGCAGCCGCCGCCGCCCCCGTCGGTCTCGCCTCGGCGACGCCGCTAAGCTAAACAGTCGTCACGACTGCCCACCAGCGCCGGCCAAAAGCATCTCGCGCTCCTCGCGACAATCTAAGGACAACGTCGCCCAACGCAGCAAGTAGCTCGGAATCGGCAATACCCGACGACGACAGTGCCACCACACCCGTATGCGCACGTCGACGCCCAGGTCGCTGCTGTTCACTGCGCCTCACCGTCATCAGCCGCCGCATGCATTTCGCGGTCGGCGCGCGTCGGCACCCCTTCGACGGGTTGTGGCTCGACATCACACCCGCCCTCGCCCGCCGTAGCGTCATAGACTGAACTGTCGCAACCGGCCGGGCACAACCACGCCACCAACTCCTGTGGCCACAACGCCACTTTCCGGGCACCAGCATCAAGCAATTGGCGCTCGCTATGCATGCCCCAGACCACGCCGATGGCGGCAATGCCGACTTCCGCGGCTTCCACCACATCGCCCGCAGTGTCGGTGACAAGCACGCAGTCCGTTGGCTCTAGCGCGTTGTCGCTGGTTGGCTCCTCGCAGTATGCCGGACTGCAGAAGCGCTGCGCGGCGTAGCGGTGGTCGCTGAGGAATCGGCGCATTGATTCAGCCTTCCTCGGCTGCACATCGCCGGAGAACACGTGCGAGAAACAGGTGGCAATGCCGGCCTCGACCAGAATGCGCCGGATGGCATTGATGCCGTTGGTTGACAGCACCGCCAGCGTGCAATGCTGCGCCAGCATGCGCACCACGTCGCCCATGCCGGGGATCAGCGCCGGATGGTAGCGCGTACGCAGGAGTTCCATGAAGTGCTGCTTAGCTGCATCGGCCCGGCCCGCGTCGGGGCACAGGCGCGCCAGCGACTCGAAGAAGTTGCCCTCGAACATGCGAAAAAACGCGTCGCGCGTGTCGACGCCGAGATCGAACTTGCGGTTCGTCTCGGCGAACAGCTCCCATGAAGCTGAGCGTGTGTCCACCAGTGTGCCGTCCACGTCGAACAGAATCGCTTGAGGCATGGCAGCTGGCTCGCTCATCGCACCGAGGCCCGCGAGGTGCCGGGCGCGCTGTTGAGCGCGTTCAAGACCGGCAGCTCGATGAAGTCCATGATTTCGCCGTAGCCGCGCTGTTCGGCGCAAGTCCACTCACTCAGCGTATTGAATCCGATACTGTTGGGCACGTAGATCCAAGGCATGGTGGTCAGCGCGCGCCCGTTCAGGTTCCAGACACGGTCGTCGCTGTCGGTCAGCCGCAGCGCGACCGTTTCGGGGTACCGTTCCTGATTGCGCACCGCCTGGCCGGTGCCGGCCTTCAACCCGAAGACCTTTCCTCGGTCTAGAACGTAGCCGTGCGCCAGCCACAAATCGCGCCCGTTTTCACGCGCCGGGTCGAAGCCGAATATGGCGTGGATTGCGAAGTCCTGCGAGAAGTGGGCGTGCAACCAGCTCATCGCCGGCGCGCCACGCTCCGGGCGCGGCCCCCAACTGTGATCCATGGTCGAGACGCAGTCGATCGGCACCCTGCGTCCGCGGAGGGTCACGCTGCCGGTGAACACGCCGGTCTGGTCGAAATGCCCGTTGTAGGCCGTGCCCCACGCGAACTTTCCCTCGGGAGAGGAGGCGCACATCGGATCCATCTCGGGGTCGTGAATGTCGAACGCGGGCATCAGGGCTTCGTAGCGCACGTCAATGCTGGTTCCCTCCCCATCGTCATAGTGAATCTGCCAAAGTCGGTTGGGCTCAAGGCAGCGCACTTGCAGGCCGTTGCTCAAAGCGTAGTCGCGCAGGTTGCGCGGTTCCGGGATCGGGATTGCGGAGCGCATGTCACAGAAATCCGAATCCCAGTGCGTCACCGTACGCTGGGAATTCATGCATATCGACGAGGTCACCGTTCCGAGATTAGTGCGGAATAGCGCATACACTCCGACATTCAAATGCTCTTCGGCGTTGTAGAAGCCGAAGTAGTTGGTCTCGGCCCAAGTCGGGTGCGCCCGGTCGGGTTGATGAAAGTCAGCGTCTTCGTCTCTAATCACGGGTTATCCCTCTTTGCTTTTAAATCACTATATATGTTTGGGTAAACATAGGCGGCGGTGAAAGTGGGCGCTATAGCCCTGGCAGACAAATCAATGCGGTGCACATTATCCGTAAGTGTCCAGATATCCCCTCTTCCCCGGTCGATAATACCGCCACACGATGGCGGCTCACTTGCCCAAGCTGATGGAAGCGCGCGGCGTCAAGGGAAGGCCTGCAAAACCCCTGACGTGGGACAATCCGTCTAGGCCTGAGAACGACTGGAGGCGCGTTGCCTGATGAAGCAGATGAGCCTTGCCGACACCCCGTCCGGGAAGATGATCAAAAAACTGGAGCTGGAGCAGGCCAAGGCCCGCATCCGGGCCAAAGTCGAACACCCCTTTCGGGTCATCAAGCGGCAATTCGGCTACACCAAGGTCCGCTACCGGGGGGGGCTGACCAAGAACACCGCCCAGCTTCACACACTGTTCGCCCTCTCGAACGTGTGGATGGTGCGACGAAGCATGCTGGCGGCACGAGGATAGGTGTACCCGGTGATCGCCAAGAACCGGATCAATCAGCGAAACAAGCCCGCAAACGGGCTCGCTGTCAGCAAACTCTGACAATTCCATGCGAACTATCGCCGAATTCGGGCCTGAGAGCCGTTCTGTTATGGCTTTTTCAGACCTTCCTAACCCGAATGTTTCATAAACACCCCGAACACGCATTCAATTCTTTCTGCCCGGCCCCATCCTGCCCGACGATGAGAGCCATTATTAATAAGCGAGTTGATGTCGCCTTGATATCCTCAAGCTACCCACCCCGATTGTTTGTTTATTATTTAATCAATCCTGAAGTCGAGGCGAGCGAGGGCCTCCCGGGACCGGGATAACAACAAGCGCCAAGGGTAGCTCAACTGCTGTTTAGCGGGGCCGGGGCAGACGACGATATAACCGTTCGGTGATGGTGTGCAGGAGGTCCTTGACCGGGCACCTGCTGGGCAGGTGGAGCTTGACGCGGTCTTTGTATTGCACCACCCGCACGGCCAGCTTGAACAGTTTGATGATGACCGTTGAAGGCTGGGCCCGGGCCAGTTCAGTCCCTTGCAATAATTCCGAGCGCAGAGCGTGATGCAGCACGTAGGCGGCGCAGGAGAAAAACAGGCGCAGCTGGTTGGCCGCAAAACGGCAATCCGAGGTGCGGTCGCTGGCCAGGGCGCAACGCGGCGGTGATGAACTTGCCCGACAGGCCTTCGAACAGAAACAGGTGCAGGTAGCAGTGGCTTCGATAGTGATAGTTATAAAACGCCAGCTCCTGTTGACCGTGGGTCCGGTCTTCGGAGTGATCCATGTCCAGCACGATCATCTCTGGCGGCCTGGCGTAGCTGGCGACAAACTACTCGACAAAGGCCTGGGCCAGTCGATGGGTCAGGCCGATTTGCTGGTCGACGCCTTGCAGCAGCAGGGGACCGAAGTCGGATGACAACGTCCCGCCCTCGAAATCAGCCCGTACCGTAAAGCCGTCAAGGGGAGAAAAACGCAGTTGAGTTGGGGTAGAATCAGACATGGCGAACCTTGTTTAGCTTCTTCCGAAGCGTTATTGGTGTAACTCCCATTATATCAATGGGTTGAATAAGGTTCGCCTTTTTTATGAATTTTCCGGTTTAAATCAATACCTACTCGAAATGCCGATACCCGCAGAGTCAGGCTGTCTCGCATGCATCTCAGGTAATCAAACCACTTGTTACGGTGATGCAACCTGGCCAGTGATGTTCCTGTAACGGCATTAAAGGTCTTGTGACAGGTCAGTCTCTGGACACCGATATCGCCGCAATCCACCAGAATGACCCCATTTGACGACGTGCTCATGACCGCAATGAGGACATCGGCGGTGAGATCTGGCATTTTCAAGTAAGGTGTGAGCCTGAGCATTTATTTTCCCAAGAAGCTGATTGGCAAGGTGTTTCTTGAGATCAACCGGGAGGTGGGCCAAGGTCTTTTCGAGGGCACTAAGGTCCGTTTTTTCATGTTGCGCTCCACCGAAGGACTGTTTATACAGTAGTATAAACAGTACTATTGGAACGTACCAACAACGAAAGCAAATATAGCCATATAATTACAGTATAGAGCAGGCTGATCAAAATGAGTAATCAGGTACCTTTAAGTGGAGTACTAATTCGAACTGTGTCAATCATGATCTACCAGTACCTTAATTTACCGTGAATCAGAGAATTTTTTTCGCGCTCCGCGACTTTCTCGAGTACCTCACGCCTTTCTTCATTGTTCAACCGGGTCCACAGTGTGATCTCGTCCCCGCTTCGATGGCAGCCAACGCAAATATCACACTCATCTAGTGCACAGATACTCACGCAGGGAGAGTGCACCTTATCATCAACCTTCATCCTGCAATTTCTCCTGATTTCTGCTTCTTACTCGCCGAAACGATGGCAGACCAAGGGCTGTGCTTGGCCCAGCATATTTAACACGGCTGGCGGATGTCATTTACCGGGTACCCAGAGTACATCGTCCTTTCCCTTGCCATTCGAGTACCTGGCAAGCACGAACAGCAGATCAGACAGCCGGTTCATGTACTCCAGCACTGAATGGTTAATCTGTTGCTCCTCCTTCAATTCAACGATGATCCGTTCTGCCCTGCGAGTCACCGTCCGGGCATGGTGAAGATACGTTGCAGCGGGATCGCCCGCCGGGAGTATGAAAGAACGCAGGGACGGAATATCCGCGTTGAACCTGTCAATCTCCTGCTCGAGTTCAAGGGTCTTGGCGTCAGCAAGCCTTAGCGGCGGATATTTCGGGTTCTCCTCGAAAGGCGTGCATAGATCTGCCCCCACATCGAACAGATCGTTCTGGATGCGAGCCAGGATCTCATCCAGGGACTCGTCCACATGCAGCCTCGCCAGACCAATAACAGAGTTGGCCTCATCCACCGTGCCATAGGCTTCGACGCGCAGGTCATGCTTGGCGACCCGGCTGCCATCGCCCAGGCCGGTATCGCCTTTATCTCCGGTTTTCGTATAGATCTTGGTAAGCCTGACCATTCATTTCTCCCGTGAACCGGTTCAGTCAGTAAATGAAGCCGGTCAGATTACAGGCTTTTCGCGATAGGTTCCCCAAATGCCTTTCAGGGTCTCAACAATGTCACCCATCGAAGCGCCCTCTCTGACCAACTCAATGGTGAGAGGCATCAGGTTTACTGATTCATCCTCGGCCTGCTCCTTTAGCTGATTAAGCATGCTCTGGACCTTTGCCTCATCGCGATTGTCCCTGACCCTGTTCAGGCGTTCAATCTGCCGGCGCTCAGTTTCGGGGTCATGGGGATGAGTTTCGATCTCAACATCCTCTTCTTCCTGGACGAACATGTTGACGCCGATAACCGGCCTTTCTCCACTGGCCTTGCGTAATGCGAAGTCATAGGCCGAATCGGATATGCCTCTCTGGAAGTAGCCATCGTCGATACATTGGAGAGTGCCGCCAAGTTCTTCAACCTCATCGAGGATTTTCCAGACTTCCCGTTCAATCTCGTCGGTGAGATTTTCGACATAGTAGGAGCCGCCCAGTGGGTCTACAACCTGGGTGATGTTGGTCTCGTACGCAATGATCTGCTGGGTGCGCAGAGCAATCCTCATCGCTTCCTCGGTGGGTATGGCGAACGCCTCGTCCATGCCATTGGTGTGCAGCGACTGCGCGCCACCTAGCACGGCTGAAAGCGCCTGAAGCGCGGTGCGTATCGGGTTGACCGTGTATTGAGGTTTGGTCAGGGTTGCCGCCGCGGTCTGCGCGTGGAAACGTAAACGGCTGGCCTCAGGTTTCGTGGCGCCGAACTTTTCCCTCATGATCTTCGCATAGGTGCGTCTGGCCGCCCGGAACTTGGCGATCTCTTCGAAGAAGTCTGCCTGGCTCACGAAGAAGAAAGACAAGCGGGGCCCGAACTCATTGACATCCACCCCGGCGTCGATGGCCGTCTTAACGTATTCCATGGTGGTGGCCATGGTGTAAGCCACTTCCTGAACGGCAGTAGAGCCAGCTTCCGAGATGTGGTATCCGGAGATATTGATGGCGTTATACCGCTTCATGTTCTCGGACCCGTACTGAATACAGTCACGTACCAGGCGAACCGACGGCCGCACCGGGAAAATCCATTCTTTCTGGGCGATGTACTCCTTGAGAATGTCGTTCTGGATGGTGCCCGACAGGTCATTGAGGTCATAGCCACGCTTCTGCGCCAGGGCAATATACATGGCGTAGAGTATCCATGCCGACGGATTGATCGTCATGGATACAGATATTTTGGTCAGATCAATATCGTCGAACAACTCTTCCATGTCCGCCAGCGTATCGATGGCAACGCCTTCACGGCCTACTTCACCTTGGCTCATGGGATGGCTGGAGTCGTACCCCATCAAGGTGGGCATGTCGAAATCAATCGACAGGCCGGTCTGGCCCTGGGCGATAAGGTATTTAAACCGCCCGTTGGTTTCCCTGGCTGTCCCGAACCCGGCGATCTGGCGCATAGTCCAGTTCCGGCCCCGATACATGGTGGGATATGGCCCCCGGGTGAACGGATATTGCCCGGGGAAACCAATATCCTCAAACGGGGTATCTTTGACGTCCAGGGGCGTATACGTGCGCTTCGTCGGCATACCGGAAGCGGTGGTATACTCAGACTGGCTCTCTGGCGCCCGCTTGATAAAGGACGACACTTCATTCTTTTCCCACTGGTCAAACTCTTTTTCAATATGCTTGAGTGCAGCGGGGTCATACTGATCAGTGCGATTCATGAATTGTCTCCTTCATGGCTTTTAACAAGGTCACCGCAGCACCATGGGGATCCAGCTCGCGCTTGGTAACCTTCTTGAGTAGCTCTTCGGTTTGCGACCTGCTGTCACGTACAAAATTATCCCGGACGATCTCTTCGGCGACTTTCACCACCCGGGTTAATGCAATCTGGCGCCGCCGTTCGGTGATTTCGCCACTTTTTTCCAGGTGCTCTGCGTGACGATCAATCGCGGCCATCAACTCGCCAAAACCGGTGTGCTTTTCAGAACTGGTTGGCACCACCGGTACCCGCCAGATGCCCTCGCCCGGTTCGAGGCTCATCAAGAGCATGGCTTTGAGCTCCTGAATGGTTTTGTTGGAGTCCGGCCGGTCCGCCTTGCTCACTACATGGACATCCGCAATCTCCAGCACCCCAGCCTTGATGGCCTGGACGTCGTCACCCAGACCAGGCGCGTTGACAACCACCGTGGTGTGGGCCGCTCGTACAATATCGACCTCGTCCTGGCCCACCCCGACGGTCTCGATCAGGACTACATCAAACCCTCCGGCATCCAGGAGGTCCACTGTATCCAGCGCCGGCCGGGCCAGGCCGCCCAGGGTTCCCCGGGTCGCCATGCTGCGAATGAATACCGCGGGGTCGGAAACCAGGTCTCCCATGCGGATGCGATCACCCAGGATCGCGCCACCGGAAAAGGGGCTCGAGGGGTCAATGGCAACGACACCAACGGTGCGGCCGCTGGCCCGGTATTCATGGACCAACTGAGTGACAAGGGTAGACTTTCCGGCCCCCGGCACACCCGTAATGCCCACCACATGGGCGCGGCCGGTGCTTTTGTAGAGCTCGGCCAGGGCCTGGCGCACTTCAGGGTCGCCACTTTCAACCCGAGTGATAAGCCTGGCGATGGCACGGGTATGCCCTTCCCGCACACGGTCAGCCAGCTCCATCGAGGCTATGCGGTTAATCATTCAACCCCCTCGCTTCTGGTTCAGGCTCTGGTAAAGGTCCCTGTCGTCAATGACACGCTGGGCCTTGAAGTCGGTACGCGGGAAGGTTTCCGGTTCGACCATGACAACCCGTACCCGCACACCCAAAACCCGGCTGAGCTCGGACTCCACCCTCTCTGCCAACGCCCTGATCGCATCCGGGCCCTTGCCTGCGGTTTCCTGATTAAACTCTGCCTGCACAGCCAGCTCATCCATCGAGCCGCCGCGTGAAATAATAATCCGGTGCTCGCCGCCATACCCGGCAAGGCCCTCCAGAATTTCTGCGATGGCGCTGGGGTACACGTTTTCACCCCGGATCTGGAACATGTCGTCGATCCGACCGTAAATACCTTTCGGCAATCTCGGATAGGTTCGGCCACAGGGATTGTCTTCCATAACCCAGTGAGTCAGGTCGCCGGAGACCATGCGGATCATCGGCTGGGAGGTTCGTTCGAGATGGGTATAGATTGGCGTACCCTGCTCACCATAGGGAACTCGCCGGTTGGTATCGGGGTCTGCCACTTCGGTGTAGACAATGTCCTGCCACAGCAACATGCCCTCGGTGGCGGCGCTGCCGGACGCGTGCATCCATGGCGTCAACTCGGCCATGGTCCCGCAGTCAACCACCTTCGCTCCGTAGATATCCTGAATCTTGTCCCGGATGGATGGAATGGAACCGCCCGGTTCACCGGAAAAGAACAGCACCTTGATACCGAACTCCTTGGGGTCAATACCTTCTTCACGGGCCACTTCCGCCAGCCTTAGCGCATAGGAAGGTGTGGAGTAGAGTCCAGCGGGTTTCATCATCCCTAACCAGGTGACCGCTCGCGCCGTCATTCCAGGAGCACCCGCGCCAAACGGGAAAGCTTTGCAGCCTAAGCGCTCAGCACCGATCAACGCGCCCCAGGATCCCATATAGAGACTCAGGATGGCGGCGACAAACACCGTATCTCCCGGCCGCAGGCCCATACCCCACATAATTCGGGCATGGTTGTTGGCAATGGTCTCCCAGTCACGCCGGGAAATACCAAAAGCGGTAGGCCGGCCGGTTGTGCCAGAGGTGCCGTGGATATGATGGATCTCGCTTTCAGGGCAGCAAAGATAGTCCCCGAATGGCGGTTTTTTCGCCTGGGAGTCACGCAGCTCCTGCTTGGTAACGGCGGGAACCTGTTCGAAGTCTGCAAGGGTACGGATGTCGTTGGCCTTTATACCGGCCTCGTCCCATTTGCTTTGGTAAAATGGCGAGTGATCGTAAGCATAGGCCATCACTTCGCGGATGCGCGCAACAATTAACTCATCTCGTTTTTCAGGATCCATCGTTTCGCGATCCCGAAACCAGTATGGGCTGTTCGGGTCGGGAAAATAATCGTTGCTGTAACTGGGGGGAAAATTCCACTCTTCCATCGGAGACTCCTGATATTTGTTATTGGTTGTCATCTGAGGAAACCTGTTTTGAGCGCCCGGCTTTGCCCGACCGCCATAGTGCCGGATTTATCGGGCACCACGGTCTGCGACCAATTGCCGGAACGAATCAATAATTTCCTGGGGAGGAGTGTCCTGCAGAAGAATCTTGTGGACGCCCATCTGGTAAAGCTGTTCGACATCGTCGTCCGGGATGACACCACCACCCGCAACGATCATGTCTTCCGCTTCCCTGTCTTTCAAAAGCTCCAGTACCTTGGGGAAAATATGCATGTGTGCACCCGAGAGCAAGCTGATACCCAGAATATCGACATCTTCCTGGATAGCCGCGTCCACGACTTCCTCCGGTGTGCGATGCAGCCCTGTATATACCACGTCCATCCCAGCATCCCGGAGCGAACGTGCGACCACCTTGATGCCGCGGTCATGACCATCCAGGCCGATTTTCGCCAACATTACCCGAATCACAGCTGCGGTTTTATCATTGTTTTGCATCGCATTCTCCTAGAATTGGTTAATCGGGCTGCCGCTTCGTTTAAGCGGCTCTCGGCAGCCTTGAATTTCCTGCTGAAGCCACTTCGATGCGGTCTCCACGTGCCGTCTCGCAAGTGTCTCAGCAGTCCGGACGTCACCGGCCAATACTGCGTCGAGTATTGCCGCATGCTCTTCCCAGATCTGTTGCTGGTTTTTTTCAACAATCAGGATCTCACCCATCACACGTCTTACGTGGTTCCAATGGGCCTCCATTGAATCCAGGATGAAGGTGTTTCCAGCCAGTTCGTAAATGAAGCCGTGAAAGCGCATGTCCGCGTCAATACGAGCGGGAAGGTCGTGCGCCTTCCCAGCTGCGTAGCCTTCATCGATAATGTCCTCTCCACGCTTCCGCACCCCGGCAGTCACCCGCTGGGCGGCGAGCCCTGCACTAATCAGGTCGATCCCGCATCGGAATTCGTACAACTGCGCTACAAAATTCTCATCAAGTACGGAAACCATCAGACCCCGACGCCCCACAGCGGAGAGAAAACCGTCATCGCGTAGACGCTGCATTGCCTGGCTCACCGGCAACCGTGAGACATCCAGTCTTTCGGCCAGGCTTTCCTGGGTAACCCGCTCACCCGGCCTGAGCAAACCTTCAACGATGGCATTAACCACCGAATCGTAAATGAGCTCCGGAAGGTTCTTCTCGGTTTGGATTTTCTTCATTGAACAAACTCCACGACACAGCTCCTTCAATATCGTTTGCATACAGTATTCACCATGTAAAACTTGTTTATCGCTTAATCATATTAGACTTTAGTCTGATCTTTGGGTATTTTTTGAGCGCAAACATGTCCCCACCGTTACTTTTCAAACGGCGGGGACCAGAAAACACCTGAGATAGATAGAAAGAGGGGGAGGACTCAGTGAACGAATAGAAGACCGAAAGATTCGGTCAGCCTCCTTTGCATATTCCGGCGAACGTGAACGCCCATTCTGGCTGAACATGAACACCCGTTTTCTTAACGCATTACCCACCGAGGTTTGTACCCCGGGTGTTCACGTTCAGTCAATTTCTTGAAGTCTTTTTCTCATTGATTCTCCTTTCAGAGCCCAGCGATGGGCGTTGTGCATCAGCCGGTCCAGGATGGCATCAGCCAAGGTGTTGTCACCGATGGCGGCATACCACTGATCGGTGGGCAATTGGCTGATGATCATGGTCGAGTGGGTGCCGTGCCGGTCATCCATGATTTCCATCAGGTCGTTCCGGTGTGCCGGTTTCAGAGCTTCCAGCCCCCAGTCGTCCAGTATCAGCAGCTTTACTTTGGCCAGCTGGCTGAGGGTTTTCTGGTAGGTGCCGTCGGCTTTGGCCTGAGTCAGTTCCAACAGTAAGCGGGAGATTCGGTAATACCGGGCGCTGAAGCCGTTCAGACAGGCCTGGTGCCCGATCGCACAGCCCAGGTAAGTTTTGCCACTGCCGCAGGGACCGGTGATCAGCAGGTTCTGGCCACGCTCCAGCCAGTCAGCCTGGGCCAGCTGCGCTACCTGTGCTTTCCTGAGGTTGCGCGGATGCTGGTAGTCAATATCTTGGATTGAGGCCCGGAGTTTGAAGCGGGCCTGGCCCACCAGGCGATCCTGTTTCCGGTGTTCCCGGCTCTGGAACTCCCGGTCGAGTAACAGCTCCAGGCGTTCGGTGAACGACAGCTCGTCATAGGTGCCTGGCTGGTTTTGTTGATGCTCCAGGGCGGCGGCCATGCCGCCGAGCTTCAGGTCTCTCAGTCGTGTCAGGGTTTGCAAGGTGTTCATGCGGGTATCCTAGTGGAAGCTCTTCGGGCCACGGATGTTCTCGTGGTGCTGGGGCAGTTCTGTGTGCAAGGGCAGCTGCTCGGGCAACTTGTCCCGGTTGCTCCGGAGAATGGCTTTGATGTGTTTCAGCCGGTCCAGGCCTTCGCGGTTGGCAATGCGGCAACCGGCATTAAGGCGCTCGCTGGGATATTCTTTGCTCAGGTTGAGCAGCCCAAGACAGACCCGGTAGGCCTGCTCCGGATGCTCCCGCTCATCCAGTCGGTCACTGACCCAGATCAGGGTGTCCGGCCCGATGTCCCGGGCCCAGTTCTTAAGCCGTCCGGGGGACCACTGCTGCTGTTTTTGATGGCGGGTGGGCATGTGCCCTGACTCGGTAGTGATGCCGTACTGATGACTGCGTGGGTGGCTGGCGATCTGTCGTTGCCGGAAGTAGATCTGTACCAGTCGCTCACTGGCATGGATGTCCACTTGCTCTCCAACGTACTGGTGTGGCACCGAGTAGTGATGCTGGCTGAACTCAATGTGGTAATCGATGTTGACCCGGCAACGCCGGATCTCGACGTACTCATAGGGGTGTTTCGGTAGCGCCTTCAGGGCTGGCTGATCGAGCGTTTTGAAGGCCTCCTTCCGGTTGCCTGGCAGCGCTCGGAATGGTCGGCTGTTCAGATCTTCCAGCAGGGACCGGATGCACTGGTTGATATCCGCCAAGGTGAAGAACGTGTGGTGGCGCAACCGGGCCAGAACCCAGCGCTCAACGATCTGAACGGCCACTTCCGCCTTGGACTTATCCTTGGGCTTGTAGGGCCGCGCAGGCAGCACCGCGACCTGATAGTGCGCCGCCAGTTGCTGGTAGCTGGGGTTCAGGTCCGGATCGTACCGACAGGCCTTGCTGACACCGCTCCGGAGATTATCTGGAATGACCATCTCCGGAACACCTCCGAAGTATTCGAAGGTGCGCACGTGACTCATCAGCCAGTCCCGCAACCCCTGGCTCCAGGTGGCTTCGGCGTAGGTGTAATTGGAGGCTCCAAGCACCGCCACGAACACCTGAGCGGTGCGGATTTCACCCGTTTGCGGATTGATGATCGGTACGGTGGGGCCACAGTAATCAATAAAGCACTTTTCACCGGCCTTGTGGATCTGGCGCATGGAACGCTTTTGCTGTTTTTGCCAGTGGCGGAAGCGGTCACAGTACTGTGAGTAGCTGTAGCAGCGATTGGGATACAGGGCGGTGTATTCCTCCCACAGCAACTGCTTGGTCACACCCTTGCGTTTGAGATCCTGGTGGACGGTTGTCCAGTCAGGCACCTGATAGCGGGATGACGAGGTGGGATCGGAGCCGGGATAGAACATGGCGGCCAGGCGGCCATCGTCCAGGTCCTCTGGCAATGGCCAGGTAATCCCCAGGGTATTGGCCCGGGCCAGGAGCTTCTGGATGGCCCCGACACTGGTCTTGGTGCTGGCACTGATCTGCCGGATTGAGAGCCCGGCTTCCAGCCTCAGGCGAAGCAATTCTCTGATTTTGCGCATTGGAATTCTCTTTGCTGACATGACCCTGATCCCCAAAAAAGGAACCAGAATAGTAAACGGTTGAATATACAATGCGTTAAGAAAGGTTCTGGTTGAACGTGAACACCGGTTCCGGGAACGTGAACGCGGATTCCGGAAAATCACCGGAAAGTGTTCATCTTCGACCAGAATGACTGTTCACGTTAAACCAGATTAGGTGTTCACGTTCGCCCGGAATGGGTGTTCACGATGGGCCGGAATATGCACCTTCGGGCGGTTCAAGCAAATCAATCCCGGCGTCGTACACAGCGTTCAGGAAATCAACCAGAACGACTGCAGACAGCCCCCATATCTGATAGCGCCCCCAACGGTAGCAGGGCACATAAAACGTATGGTCAAGAAAGTTCAGAGCATCCGTTCTTTCCCGTTTATCCTCGAGAAAAAAAGACAGCGGCACTCTGAATACGCTTTCAATCTCATGGGGATTAGGCTCGAGAGTATAATCCCCCGGAATCACGCCCACGTAGGGAGTAACCAGGATACCGTAACGCGACATCACCTGGCTGAGAGGCGCAATAATCTCAACCTGGTTCGGCGGCAGGCCAATTTCCTCGTGGGTTTCCCGCAATGCGGTCGCCGCCAGCGAGGGATCACCAGGATCGCGCTTCCCTCCCGGGTAAGCCACCTGACCCCGGTGCGTGCTCAGATTTTCAGATCTGAGCGTAAAAATCATTTCAGGGTTCCGGTGATCATCCGTTACAGGTACCAATATACCAGCTTCCGGATAATCCAGAGCCAGTTGTCGGGGTGCATAACCGGCCAGACGCTCGGCAAGTAGATCACGCAAGTTTTGTCTCCAAGGTACTATCCCAAGCACTACCTGATACAGGGTGAGACAGAGGCAGCCGGGATCGTTAAACTGACTACCACACCAATTTCAGTATACGGGGAAAATCATGAAGTTCTGCAGCACATGCGGCCACCCGGTTGAACAGCGCATCCCCGAAGGCGACAACCGGCACCGCTATGTCTGTGTCAGCTGCGATACGATACATTACCAGAACCCACGCATCGTCGCCGGCACAGTTCCCGTGTGGGAGGGCAAGATTCTCCTTTGTCGGCGCGCCATTGAGCCGCGTTATGGCTACTGGACACTTCCCGCGGGGTTCATGGAGAACGCAGAAACCACCGTTGAAGCCGCAGAACGGGAAACCCTCGAGGAGGCCCTGGCAGAAGTAGACATCGAGGGCCTTTACTCCATCATCGACGTCCCTCATATCAATCAGGTACACATGTTCTATCGCGCCAGCCTAAAGGACGGGCAATTCGGCGCCGGAAAGGAGTCCCTGGAAACCAGGCTGTTCGAGCTTGATGCAATCCCCTGGGACGAGATTTCCTTTCCGACCGTGCGACGAACTCTCGAACTGTTTCTTGCCGACATCAAAACCGACTCTTTCGGGGTTCACGTCAGCGATATTCGGCATCCGATGTCATCAGCGCGGCGAAGCGCGGAATGATTAGAAGTCCGCCAGTCGATATATTTCATAAGCGGGCTCCTCGTAAGGATGAGCCCGCTTAAGCGCCACCAGGGCATCCCTGACCAGATCATCCTCGCAAACCAGTTCCACCTTGTATTCATCCACCACTTCGACCTCCCCCTTTTTTCCGAGAAAAGGATCACTTCCGTCCAGAGGACGGAACTGCCCTTGGCCAAGGCATTGCCAGGCGCAACTATCGTAATCACCAATTCGCCCTGCCCCGACCTCAAACATTGCCTGCTTGGTCGTTTCGACGTGGGTTTCCGGAACGAAATAACACATTTTGTACATCGAAAAACCTCCTTGGGATCGGATATTTTTTGTCCAGATTAATAGCTTAGGCACTTACCCACAGAATCTTTACGTATAGTACTAAGAAGTGTGTAATTTCGATAATGAACGCTATTATTGAAGGTTGCTTTTTCTCTGAAGACCATTAATCTGCATAGTGTAATATGTGTAATTTATGTAGGAATAGGGATGTTTGCAACAAAAGTGACAGCGAAAATCGCCCAGGACAGGAGCGGAGTGACCACAGATATTCCGGTCATTTTAACCGACGAAGGCGTTTTGGCCTCAGTCACTGACTATGTTCTCAGCCTTCAGCTCAATGGTATCTCGCTTTCAACAATCAGTAAGCATATCCAGTCGATTATCCTTCTCATCGAATTCATGGATGCCAACAGCGACATCTTCGATAACCCTGAGGAAATGTTCTCGGTTTTTGTTAGAAGGCTATATAGCGGAACCGTAGGCGAAGATGGGCTAGACCCTTCAGGACTCTATTGGATACCTGCCACCATTGGCACAGTATCTCGACACATTAGCAACTTGACCCATTTCACCGACTGGATCTCAGAAAAAGGACTAGCTAAACCACTTAACACCCTTCATGCAGCCACTCGACATGAAGAGCGCATCCTGCATGCCGCTTGGTTCCGGAAGAATCGGAGCAATTTTCTCGGGCACATCGAGGACAAATCATTTAATTCGACAGTAAAGAGAGCCCGAAGCATCAAAGGCCGAACGCCCCTGTCAAAAACAGACGACGATGCCCTTGCTTTTCCAACGAGTACGTTTGAAGATTTTTACCTGAACGGTTTGGGTGGCGCGACAGACCCTCGCGTTGCACTGAGAGATAAGCTGATATTGCTCCTCATGCACGGAGCAGGATTCAGGAGAAGTGAGGCCCTTTTGCTTTGGGTAACAGACGTATTCGAGGCCCGCTCTGATCCCGATTTCGCCATCGTGAGGATCTATAATGAAGTAGAAGGAGCAGCGCCTGAAAGCTGGAAAACCCGGAATGGAATAAGGACGCGCAAGGCCTACCTGCAAGAAATGTATGCTCGTGCGCCACGGCAGGAGACGCAAAGCACTCAGCATCTCGGTTGGAAGTCTAAGGTGGCAGACGATAAGGATGGCTACCTGGAGGCACATTTCTTCCCACAGGATTTTGCGAAGGTCTTCATGTCCCTGTGGCGAGAGTATTTGGTTTACCGCGCTTCCGTAGAATGCCACCACCCTTATGCTTTCATCAGCTTTGACTCTCGCTACCTGGGGAATCCCTATACCTATAACGCCTTCAACCAGAATTATAGTGCGGGATTGAGGAGAATTGGCCTGGAACCCAATAAGGCCGAGGGCTTAGACCCTCATGGTCACCGCCATAACTATGGCCGCAGACTAACGGATGCCAAGGTAGATCCGCTCATCCGAAAAAAATGTCTACACCACAAAAGCATCAATTCCCAATTGGTTTACACGCTGCCGTCAAGCACCGAGGTCTCACATGCACTCTCTGCGGCCTCGGAGCAACTAGCATCGGGATCGAACAACGACAAGGCCTCTATCTCTTTTGACTGGAAAACATTGGCCGAACACGGTTTTGAGGATATTGACCCAGAAGGCAATTTCACAGGCAAAAACCCAAGATTAGGAAAAAGCCATAATGAATAAGCAAAGAGAGTTTTTGGGCAAAGGCTATACCCGGGATTTAGACTTGGGCTGGGTTATTGAAGATTTGGGTATTGATTGGAATTATTGGAGGGTCTATGCATCCGAATGGGTCGCAGGGCACGATAAAGCAATCACCAGCCGTTTACTGGGGGTGCGGGAATTTTTAAATTATCTCAATACAAAGGCCCCTTACGCATTTGATGTGATATCCATATTCAAAGACCACCCAAGTGGACATAAAGTTTCCTCTGAAGAGTTGGTAGCGTACCTTAAGGATCGAGGTATAAATTCTGAGCATGAGCGCTACAGATACATTAATTACGCAGTAAGCCTGATCGACTATATTCTAGACCACTATCTGACCGAAGAAGATGACAGCGGGAAAAAGGTAAGACTCTTTAGTAACCCCTTTCAAAAGGTTAAGGCTGCTAAAAGCAGAACGGAAACCGTTCACAACCCCTTACCTTATCGATACATCCAACAGTTGAGACAAATTCTTTGTCCATATCCAGCCAGCACCCCCGACAACAAAACCCCATGGAAGGGCCGTCACTTCAGTGATTGGAGCTGGGCAATCGACAACCTTGAAAGTGGAAACTCAGCCTGGATGAGAGTGTCGCGAGACACTATTGATCCAAATGACCCGGACTGCATCTACCGAACGCGGAGAATCAAAGAAAAAGGCAAGGAGCTAAAAGTTCATGAGATTTGGTCGCCTGTCATAGCGATGTTTTTATTCACGAAACTTCACTTGCCACTTCGATCATACCAAGTCTTACTTTTGGATTCCGGAGAGGGGGACACTTGGCGTTATAAACAGGGTGAGTGGGTGGAGAATACAAAGCACTCTTTTAAATATGGAACGCCCAAACGTCCGTATGGAAAGGGCGTATTCCGGCGAATCTATGACTCAATGACAGAGCGTTATTCGACAGGGCTCTATATCAGCACCAACAAGACCGCCGATCAGAACAAAAACGAGGAGAATCAACGCGGTTACACTATTCCTTGGCAGCATGAAGAACTTCTGTATTGGCTGGAAAAGCTCCGGAACTGGCAGGAAAAATATAACGCTATCAATCAACTAACCAAAGGCACTGAACTCAGACCCATACACACAGGCGGCAAAAAAAAATCTAAAAAGGCATTGCGGGAAATGGGTGAGTTCGCTTTTTTGTTCCGTATAAGGGGGTCACATTTTCCTGCAGATGTTATCAGGATAACAAACCCATGGTATCGGCTACTCGCCAAACTGGAAGATGATGTATTCGCATCGGGTCAGACTCTCGCTAACGGCGAGCGCCTTCGGTTTACAAAGGATTATGACAAGGTACGTCAGGAGAAAAACAGAACGGCAACAGAATTTCCTCTCCATAGTTTGCGGGTATCACTAATTACCAGTTACACGATGGATACAGAACTGCCTTTACCAGTGATCTCAAAACTTTTGGCAGGACATACGCGTCTTCTGATGACGATTTACTATAACAAGATTACTCCATCTGTTATGGCTACGAAAATGCGGGAAGCTCATCTGTCTCTGAACGACAAGGAAGAAGAATCCCTAAAAAACTTTCTTGTTGACGCCGAGATGAGTCAAATTAAACTACGGGTTGCCTACCAGCCTGATATCTACAATTCAATTGAGGCAGCTATCAGTAATCGCAATCCCATCGGATGGGAAGAACGCTCGACAGGCGTGTGTTTGGTTGGGGGCAATTCAGTCCGCACTGACGAAAATCTCGCTGTTGGTGGCTGCTGGAATGGCGGGCCAATCCTCAAAGACGCTCAAGCAGCAACGCAACGGGTCTACGGTCCCGTGCCGCACGGGCCTGAAAATTGCCCTCGCTGCCGATGGCATGCCACTGATGCAACCTATCTTCCATCACTCAACTCAACATTTAACCAGATTAGCTACAAAGCCCATCAAGCGGCTGAGTTAGCCACTGAAATAGAGTTCCAGTTGGAAACTCTCAAAGATGAATTATTCATGGCCGAGGAAGCGGGTGAAGTGTTTTTAAAGCATAACGAGCTTCAAGTCCTTGAACGTCGTTATGAGAAGCAGCGGGTTGAGGCAGATGAGTATGCCAAGGACTATATTGCGATCTTTAACCTCATCAACCGGGTCATTGAAATAGAAAATCAACGGGACGGCGCGGATGAAGGACAGAAATTTATCGCTGTTGGCTCATCAGATGATCTAAGCGTCAGCATGAAGTTCATCGAAACAGACTCAGAATTACTTCATCTATCCTTACTGTGTGACGATGCTGAGTTTTACCCAGATCTGCACGATGACCTTCGCAAAACGCCTGCTATTGCCAAGCGCACCAATGCGCTGAGTCGGATGATGGCCCGCTCAGGCTACCGGCCTCTGTTTCTTGAAATGGACGAACACACCCAGCTGCTCGCGGGCAATGCAATCATGCGAAAAATGGCCCAGATTGCTGACCCTAATGACAAGCTGGAGGGCTATCGGGTCGCCGCAAATTACATTGAGGCGGAAGAGTACCTAACCGATGCCGGTTTGCTGAAATCCGGATTTGATGCAGTGAAAAATATTACACCGATCTCGCTGTCATCGGGCTCCATGAAGCGAATTCCATCAGTGGAGATTTTCGAATGACCATTGATATCGATGCCGTTCTGGAAGCACTCAAGGATGGCAAAACGGAAAGAACTAAAGCTTCGCTGGATAAGCTCAATCAGGCGATCGCGAATTATTACAAATCAGGTGCCAGAGACTTTTCTATCACCAAAATTGGTCGTGTGTCCCAAGAAAGCGGTGGTATTGGCTATGAATCTATCCGGGCCACCGCGAACAAGCACTACCGTGACCTGATCGAAGCCTGGGCTTCCAAGGCTCGAACAACAACCAAAAAACCCCCAAAAAGCACAGGCAAGCAAAACGGCCGAGATTATCAACTATTGGAACGTATTGACGATACAGCTGTGCGTGCCCTTTTCGGCCAGATCATTCGTGAGCGGGATCGCTACAAAAGCGAAGCCAACATGCTCAAAAATCATACAAAAATAATCATTGATAAACGACCCACGGCTTTCACTGAGCCCCAATCCAAAGCTAGGGTGGAGCTGCTGCCATCGCTGAAGGGGATATGCTCTGACAACGAGATCAAAGCCCTGCGGACGGTCTGCACCGAAGAGTGGCTGGAGAGACTGGAATTTCAGGCAAATGCTCTGGGTCAGGTGAAGGATGAGTACGGTATGGAAATCTTACCTCGCGGCTTCCTGACGGGGCTCAAAAAGATATTGGGGGAAGTTGATGAGTAATGGGCAGGCGAAGGGGCAAGAGAACCTGGAAGCTGTTAAGCAGTGGATCGCTGAGCGCGACGCCCAACAGGACTATGGCGAGTACGAGCGACGCGGCATTGTGAATCGTTCGGCGCTCTTTGCGGAGCTGAATATCTCCCGATCCACCTTTGGTTCAAATGGAGAGATCAGGAAGCTCATTGAGGATGCCGACGCACGCTGGTACGGGGAAAAAGAGACCGACACGAAAGCTCACAAAGCGGCCCGTGAGCGTTCGGAGAAGAAGGCTGCGGTGACCAACGCGGAAGTCAGCAAGCTGATGGACCAGATCGTTAAACTCAAGGCGGAGAACGCTCAACTGAAACGTGAAAACGAGAAGTATGCGGCAATGAAAGAGGTACTTCTGGAAACGGGTTACCAACCGCGATGATTAAGGTTCAGATCGCGAAAATACGTAAGTCGGGAGTCCGCACCGCTTGGGAGGTGGCCGAAGACGGCTCGGTGATCAGACATAAGCATACGCTGTGCCTTACCTTCCCTAAGAAAGTGATGGAGGCTGCCGAAGTCGGAACCGTTTGGAATGTGGACGGCATCACCAAATCCCACAGTTTCAAAGCGGGGAACTTCGAGATCACCGAGCGCTACATGAAGGTGAAGAAATCGCAGTTCCTGCGCCCCTCCGGTGAACTCTTGGCCCGCTGGATCGGCGCGAACATCGAGGGCGTCGGAGAGGTGAAGGCCAAACGCTTGATACGCCACTTTCCTGATCTTGACCAGAGAGTGCGTCAGAAGGACGTGAAAGCCCTCTCAAGCGTGGCAGGGGTTTCAGAGGAATCTGCACGAGCAATTATCGAAAAGTGGCCGTCAGAGAGCTTCTACGCAGCCCTGGAGTGGCTGCAAAACTCTAAGCTCCCCCTCTCGCTCGCTCAGAGCTTGGCAAGAGTCTATGACGATCCCGTCCGAACAATCTCCGAAGATCCTTTGATCCTCACGGCCTTTGGCGTGTCATTTAAAGACACGCTGAATATTATCAAACGCACCAAGCTGGACGTGCGAGAGAGTCGTGTGCTGAGCGCTGTTGCTGAGCAAGTAGCTGCCCGATTCTGTTTCGAGACAGGCTCTACGGTCGTCCCTGAGGAAGATATCGTTTCCGGTTCGGCAGCCATCTGCAAAACGATCGACCTCAACCCAGAGGGCATTACAGATGCTGCGTTGAAGCATGGCGCACTTCTGAAAGTCGGGAATGGCTATCAGAGCCTTGGGGCTGCAATACAGGAGCGAACCGTAGGTCGCCTTCTGACCAAATGCAATGAGCGGCCAAAAGGTTCTGGCTCGTTGCTGGCAGCCTGGGAGAAAGACCTTACCGATGACCGAATTGAAGAAGCCCTGAATTCGTTTGAGGATTCGCTGTCATTTCGCATGACTGCTGAGCAACGCACGGCCGTTATAGGCGCTGTGAAATCGCCTGTATCCATAGTCTCAGGTGGCGCTGGCACGGGTAAAACCACCATCCTGTTAGCGATACTCGCGGTCTACGACCAACTGTCTTCAGGTCTTGCAAAGTATCAAGTAGCACTATCAGGTCGGGCTGCTCAACGCATGGCTGAGAGCACTGGCCGAAAGGCACAAACAATTGCCAGGTTCATCTCTGATCACCTGGGAGATGGAAAACCCGATGCTGGAGAGCATGTTCTACTAATAATTGATGAAGCCTCGATGGTGGATCTGGTCTCGGCGTATAAGATCGTAGGAATTCTCCCCTACGCCGCGCGTATCATTCTGCTTGGTGATGTCTCCCAGCTGCCTCCAGTTGGTGGTGGGCTAATCTTCCATGCGGCGATGGACAGCGGGCTTCCCGTCTTCGAGCTGACGGAGGTGAAGCGGCAAGGTAAACAGAGTGGTATTCACCAGTTGGCGACTGCCGTGCGAAAAGGAGAGATGGACAGGACATTACTGAACAGTGCATGTGGCGATACACGCTATCTTCCCGAGTTTAGTCACGAATCCCTGCTAAAAGAGTACCTTAAAACCAACAATCCAGCCGACTGTGTTGTACTGACGCCAATCCGCAAGGGACCTCTTGGTGTTACCGAAGTCAACAAGCTCATCCAAGCTCAGTATGACGAATTCCAACCCCAAGAACTCTGCTACAACGACCCTGGAGCGGAATGGATACCTTGGATAACGAGCAGCGGGACAAAGATCAGACTAGGTGACCGCATCATGGTTATCCGGAACGACTATGAAGCCGATATTCGCAATGGTGACCTGGGCGAGATTACGGACGTTTATACAGCCCCTCAAGAAGGCGTTTACGGTGTCATGAACATAGACGGGAAGCTCGTCGAGATCACCGACGAAACCATCACCAACATTGAGCTTGGGTATGCCATAACGATCCATAAGTCACAGGGATCGCAGTGGCCCAAGTGCATTCTGCTACTCCCAAAATATGCATCACGCATGACGGACCAATCCCTCATCTATACTGCTATCACTCGACCTTCAAAGGAGCTTGTGCTGATAGGGGACTCAGCGTTAATTCACAGCGCCATAAAGAAAGGAAACTCAGCCTCAAAGCGACTCACCAATATCGGCTGTTTACTCGGGTGAAAAAGCGATTCGGGGTTGGCCAAAGCAGCGCAACACCCTTCATCGCCGGTCGCGGCCATTAGGACCTCTCCCTGAACCGCCGCGAAACTCTTTCAAAACATCGCTGGTCCTTAAATACCTCGGGTGAATCGCCGCTTAGGGTGAGAGGGAAGAGCCCTATAAGTATCTGAGATAAAAGTATATATTTCGATCAACCCAAAACGAAGAACTCCGAAACGTAAGTTCATGGCTAAAGTGTAAACACTTTGAGGTGAGGGCTGTGTGGACAACCTTTTGGGCGGTATAAATTATAGTTATGCACAGGTTTATCCACCGATTCAGTGGATAGAAGTCTTGGCGTTTCTTCGCATCATATTTTGGCCACTTTTTGCTTACATAGGTAAGCAATGCGTATTCCGGCGAACGTGAACACCGTTTCCGGGAATGTGAACGCTGATTCCGGCATCGTGAACACCGATCCCGGAAAATCCGGAAAAGTGTTCATCTTCGACCAGAATGGCTGTTCACGTTAAACCAGAACTGGTGTTCACGTTCGTCCGGAATGGGTGTTCATGATGGGCCGGAATATGCAAGCAAAAATGGCCGCCTCCCAAGCTGGCTGCTTCCTGTTTGAACTCAGGAGAAAAAGAACGTCGCTTTCTGGTTATCAGACACCTCGTTTATGGTGGCGATATTACCACCTACGTTGGTGTTTGGAATCATTGAACCACTACACAGGGCTTTTTATTTATAAGGGGGTGTATACCCAGCGTAAAGCGTTCGCAGCAACGGATCTTTCTGCTTGAAGAATGATCTCGTAAAAGGAGATGAAAGCGTTACAGGCTTGGCGATAGTCATCGCTGTTTGACAGTCCCTGCGCATTTAAAAGCTCAAGCCGATCGCCCATTTGATTTCTTACTTGAGCCAGTAGCTCTTCAGCTTCCTGCTCGCCAACAACCGGAGTTGTGGCTGCTTCATATCGCTCGCGAATAACTTTCCCCAAAGCATTCAGCATTGGGCGCATTTCATCCTTCGATAGGTGCGCAGTGATGTCCAACGTTCCGAATTGCTCTGGAAGAATGTGTTTTAGGCAGTAGACGGGCTCAATATCCCTGAGCGTTTTCATTGAGCTCACTATCTGCTCGGTAAATTCTATAACGGCTTCATCGCTAGTTCTGGGTAGTGATCTGGTTGCAATCAGCTCACCATAACCGCCAAGTCTAGCCTGAATTTCGACAATCGAACCTCCGTCTTTCAAGGCTTGCTCGGTCTCTGTGAGGATGGCCCCATAAATTTCAGGTTCATACTCTTTTATGACATCCAGTGCAGGAACACTCTGCATCATCGAATCAACTCGACCTCGATCAGCAGAAGCGTAATTGATCGGCCTGAGTGTCGACGGCTCAATCACACCGTGAATCACGCCTGCTTCTTTCATCTCTGGAATTGTCGGGTACCACATGTCATTGCTTTCAGCATTAAACAGACGATCCAGGAAGCTTTCACTGATCCCCTTTTCCCGGAATAGGCCAAGGTCAAGCTCTTGCTCCACCATCATGCTCATCGGCTGGTCCTCCTCCCATTCTGCAAGGGAGTACTGGTGAAATCCCAAGTTGGCACCACTCGCCAGGTAGCGTTTTTTGCCCGATATGAAGGCCGTTCCACAAGCTGAGTTACAGCCTTTGATCGTGTATGTGTTCAGACCATTTTCTAGGATGATCTCGGAAAACTTTCGACCCTCGTAAATCCTGCCGCCAATACTGTCGAGAATAATGCCTTCCACATTGGGATGCTTGGCAATGGTCTTTTCGATGTCTTCTGAGGCGCCAAAACCCATTCCGCCGGTAAAGTGGATAACTCTCCCGTCATCGACCACTTCGATGCTGTAATTGCTGAATTCATCTTGGATCGTCGCCAATTCATACAGGTTCTTGTAGCCTGGAAGTGCACTTGTCACATTACCGAAAGTCGACAAAACACCGATAGTAATCATGACTTTGGCTGCCATTGCCCAGCCGCCTTTCTTTGTTCTCTCTACGTGATTGTCGGCCGCACGCCAGGCGCCAATGATCTGCCATGGGTAAATAACGGCAAGAGAGACCGCCACAAATATCAGAATCGCCCTTGCTTGAGAGACCGGGCTTTCGATAAGCGTTGGCTGTGAGAGCACAATATCGATTGCCCTCAGTGCAAAGCCGAGTAATACCAGGTTCACCCAGAATGAAACTGCTAGTGAGAATTCGCCGTTCCAGTGCTTTTTGATGTAAGACAATTTGCTTTCCTTTTCTAGTTTCTATCCAAATGCAGGCGTTTACTCATTGACCTGCTCTCCTCTGCCTTAACCGTCTTCCACCGAGTAATGTTCATTACTGACCCTGTACCGGTGTCACAGTATGAAAAATCCAGCCTCAAGGAAAGCGAGTGCGTTTTATTGAATTTTGGGACTGGTGCGGGTCGGCGCGAACGTTCGCTTTTGTTTAAGCTTGATATCACACTTCGCATTGATAACACCATATTCAGGCTATACCCGGCCAGTTTATGGTTACAAGGCGCGGCCAAATTATGGTTGCACTACCATTGGCCACTTTATTGCGACATAGGGCACCCGCTGTAGCCTGTCAGATCCCGCGCTTCAGATTAGCCGCGGCACCCAGAGGCAGGCGATCAGGCTGCTTCGAACTGACAAGTGAGCGCCTACAGTTCCTTGTGAACTGGGCTTGAGTGCAGCTCAAGACTCGAAAAAGCGACACCTGCGGGGTGGGCTGAGCAAAACAATAACAAGAAATCGGTCCAGGATGGATATAACGCGATCCACATGCACTGGTGCTCAGTGCCTTCCGCAATCAGCCGCACTGTTCCAAGCCCTGCCCTCAGATTACTTAACCCTTCATACGTCGCCTGCTTACTCCTTTATAGGCAGCATATAGTCCCAGGCATGTAGAAATCATGCTGCGCACGACCACTTAATGTTTGGTGTTAAAGCAATCTGGAGTGTGAATGAAGCTAATCAGTATCGTCTTGCTGGCTTTCGCTAGTTTCAGCGCTTTGGCGGATGAATCGTACACGTCCGGTCATCACATCTCTCCCGGTTTCGGGGTCGGTTCAGTTCAGTGTCTCGGCTTACTGAGGTTTTGCAGATTACGTCTCTGTCAATTAGCTGCGTTTTCAGGGTGGGTTCATTTTCACCCATCATCGCAACCAGATCAGCAAACATCCGGAGCATCATGTCCGACAGAGAATGTTGGGCGTACCCCACTGCCTGCCGCAGGCCCTGAATTTATTTTAAAGCCAGGGACCAACAGTATTTTCTCTAGGAGCAATGGGCACCGTTCAGGGGGGTGTGCGAACCACTTTTCTCTGATTAAAGCTACCTAGCGCCTCAAAATTGATCGCAAATCAACCAATTCGATCACAAAACCACCATACTTTGATGAAATCTGGTTTTGTTAGACGGCCTATTCTGCACACAGTGTAAAAATGGTTCGCCCATTGCTTTGATGAAAGAGCAAATTTGAAGTGGGCCAGGCCTCTCCCCGGCGCGTCATACCACTGGGCAGGTGTCGCGTTTGCGTGGCATCCGTGCCGACGTTGAGCTCTAGCCATCCTAGCTGCTAACTGACTCGGGATAGACGCAATCATGTTTGATGAATATTCAATGTGAGAAATGTCCTAAGACTTCGTAAGATAATAAAAACGATAAAGCTACCATTGGCTGAACAAGGGAGCGAGAATCATGAATCTTTTGGCAGGTTTCGTTGGGTTCTCAACATTCGTCCTGGCTCTGCTGGCAATCGGAGGACCGGGGTATTTTTATGCAGATGACCTGGAGTGCTGGGCAAAATCAAAACTCGGCAGTGAACGACAATGGGGCGCATGATGCGTACTGAAAACTGTGAGGTTGATATCACCGCAGAGGATATCCAGCTTCTGGTTCAGGTAGGCATCTCCAAAGCGTATATCCACAAGGCTCTACCGGAGCATTTGGAAGGTCTGGCTGACACATTGCTTGGGACACTACGCCCGACCGGCCGTGGTCTTTCCGACACAGAGATCGCTGTTCTCAGGCGTGGCGGAGCTCGGGGGCTTGATGACTCAACCGACGATCGGAGATGTCTCCGCGAGAGTTTGGACGCACTCATCAAAGAATGTCGCGCGTTCGTCACTGAGGCTCGGGATACAACCGACGCGGCCTCACTGCTTGGCCTCTCGAAAGAAAGCATAGTCAGCAAGACACGCGAAGTGCCACCATCATTGGCTGTGCTGGAGCTAGATGAAGGAACTTTAAAATTTCCGCGGTGGCAGTTTACCGAGTCGGGGGCGATCCCCCATTTGTCGGACCTCTTGTCCTTGGCTTACCCGCAGGTAAAACCCTTTTTCTTGGCGCGATTCATAGACACACCACACGTTGATTTAGACGTCGGTACCGGACGATTGAGTCCTCGCGCCTGGCTAGTTCGTGGCCTAGATCCCGGGCCCGTTCTGGATGCTGTCAAATCGATGACGGAGGACTGAGGGTGCTTCTATCCCTCAGCCGTGCTTACTAAGCGGCATTAACGAGGTTGCATTATGGGTCTAACGTACGGTTTGAGATCGGTTCGTGAGTTATTCGCAAAGCTACAACGCGATGCCAAACTCCTCGATGAGGAAGTTACTAGCGACCGGCTATTTAACTTCGTACTTACTGGCTATTCCATGATCGATTGGGTCAGAAATGATCCAAGTATTTCCAAACCGGCCAAATCTGAAACCGAGATTGACAGTCTGTATGCAGATTATTGGCTCAAAATATGCGGCGATCTCGCAACGGCCAGTAAGCACTTCAAATTGACTAAGCGACAACCCATTACGCGGTCTGCTACGAGCAGTCAAGGGTATAGCGTCGGCCGCTATGGAAAAGGAGGCTATGGTGTTGGCGAAGAGGCAATCCAGATCGAGTTAGACGATGGAGCAAGATATGATGTGCTTGAGTTCGTTAATGGTGTAGTGGAGGCATGGAAGGGATTTTTTTACCGGCATCAAATCTTTTGCTGACAAATCATTCCAGTTTGTTCCGGGCCTTAAGGCCCACCACCGGACAGCCTTGTCGCCGCTTCGCTCTGCAAAGGCTGTCGATGAACCAAGGCGTTCAAATTTAGGCCATCAAACCGGTGACTCTATGAGTGAAGATACCCAAACGAAAGCACTGCGAATCTACGACCATCTCGCCGAGCCGATTGTTTGGGCGGGCTCTCTGGTGGCGCTGTTTATATTTATCGCAAAGCAGGCCATCCCCTCCCTTGATCAGGAGCAGTGGGTTCCATACTCAGCCTATGATTTGCTGGGTGACTATCCTGTTTTGCCAAATTCAGTTGTAAACTGGGCTTCAAGCTTCTTTGATTATATTAATGGTGCGCTTTTTGTCTTACTTTCAATTTTCCTGATAAATACCTTTATCCTACCAATGGTCTCATGGGCAACCGTTTGGTTAAGTGACGATAAGAGTGTCAATAAACCGTTATCAGGAGAGGACCAAATCTGGTTGTCCGGCCTTGTAGGTAGTGTGCTCGACAGCTCGGCACTTAATGTTAGAGCAAATGACAGGCAGATATTCAATCTGTTAGTTGATGAAATGGATAAGCGCCCACACTTGATCGCCAAGATTGGAATAAAAGAGGCTGAAGTGGTTTTAGTAAACTCAGTGGTCGAAAGGCTGAACTCAGAGAAGCCGTTTTAACAAATCGCGGCAGCATCGGGCTATGGTCGCCGAACGCCCTTTCCTGGGAGCCTCCGTCGCCAATTCACAGCCGCCGCTATGGTTCGTTATATAGGTTGAATTATGGAAGTTTCTCCAGAAAGCTCCAGCTCGGCCCTTGCGATCTTATTTGCCGGCCTAACCCGAAAAATTCATAAAAAAAGGCGAACCTTGCTCAACCCATTGA
>TARA_R110002072_G_scaffold7773_7_pt1 | contig 41013 bp, 33 predicted proteins | sample TARA_R110002072 | Tara Oceans TARA_R110002072 (sample SAMEA4397118) | marine metagenome | biome: Polar Biome; feature: [SRF] surface water layer (ENVO:00010504); material: water (ENVO:00002006), including particulate matter (ENVO:01000060) such as... | depth 5 m
CTAATAATCGAAGATGACCAGGATCATATCGAGCTAGAGCGAGAGATATGTCTTTCCGCGTTCGGTTCTGAAACTCGAATTTATCACGACTCTGATCTTGGCACCGGACTCGAATCACTCGTAAGTAACACCTATGACATCTGTTTATGTGACCTGAGCTTCCCAATGTCATCTGCAAAAGAAACCGTTCAACAACTTCAAAAGCTCAAGGGTATTCCCCATGCGCCGGTGATTGTACTGACCTCGGTACCCGGCGAGAGCAACGCACAGGATTTACTCCATCACGGCATTCAAGATTACATATTGAAAAGTGAATTAAGTACCTACTATCTACGTCGGGTGGTGACTTTTGCGATCGATAGACAAAAGTATCAGCTATTGTTGGAAGAACGTAATCGAGATCAGCAGGCTTTTTGTAGCAGCCTCTCCCACGACTTTAGAGACAAGATTGGCAACATCAAGCAAACCTCTGTACTGCTCCAAAAAAGCCTAAAAAAGGACATTCAATTAAACAATCGACAAGCCGAGTGGTTTAAATACATCGATGATGGAAGTTCACATATGCTTGAACTGGTGGAGGGTCTAACGACTTACCTACGCGTAGATCAGTCAACCGCTGACTTTGAGGAAATTAACCTACTCGCTCTGATGGAACAGATGTGTAAGAGCTTGGCCCTCGAGCACAGGCTCGAAGCAACCGATATTAGCTTCGAATGTAACAACACAACCACAATCTTTGGTGACCCCACCCAAATATATTTGATGCTACAGAATCTGGTTAAAAATGCCCTTAAATTTTCCCAACCTAATCCCGGGGCCCATATTTTGATAGAAGATCTTGCGGAGGATGGACGAGTGACCATTCACGTCACAGACAAAGGTATGGGAATGACCGAACCGCAATTGGAGAAAATTTTTGAACCCTTCCACAGAGCCCACGAAGGCGTAGAGGGTACCGGACTTGGTTTAAGTATCGTCAATCGAGTTGTGCAGCGTCACGCAGGTTGTATTGAGATCCAAAGCGAGCCCAAGAAAGGCAGCACTTTTACCGTCCACTTACCCGGTGACCTTAAGAGCGATCGAATTCCAAAAGTAGGTTAAGCCACTTTACCGGTATATTAATAAGCCTATTAACGACCATCTCAACGACGACTTAACAAACCGAGTGACGATCAACCGCCACCGTCAATAAATATTATTGTGCTTGAGGGGCACCAATAGCACCCCTCAATATTTTATTTACCTCGGACCAAAACGCTGGCCACCATCTACACGAATAGTTGAACCATTCATCATCGCACATTCATAAATCGCAATTGCCATTACGGCAAATTCATCGGGCTTACCCATTCGCCTTGGGAAGGCTGCTCCTTTTGTCATATTCGCAGAAGCTTCATCGGGAATTCCTGCGGTGAGTCCTGTGGCAAACAGGCTTGGCGCAATTGTCATGCAACGAATACCCAGGCTACCGAGGTCACGGGCCATTGTTAGCGTCATGGCAGCAATACCCCCTTTGGCTGCGGTATAGGAAACCTGGCCAATTTGACCCTCAAATGCCGCAATAGAAGCAGTGTTAATCATCACCCCTCTTTCACCGGATTCGTTGGGTTCATTCTTTTGCATATGTTCCGCTGCAATCGAATTAATATTAAATGAGCCAATTAGGTTCAGGTCGATCACTCGACGGAAGTCGTCCAGGGAATGTCTAACACCGTCTTTCTTAACGGTCTTTTGTGCACCACCACCACCGGCGGTGTTGACCATAAAATGCAAACCGCCCATATCAGCAACGGCCTGATCAATGACAGTTGCCATGCCGTCAAAATCCATTACGTTACAGGGGTAAAACTTGCCGCCAAGTTCCTTTGCGGTGTTGGCACCATCAGAGCCTTCGAGATCTAAGATCGCGACATTGCCACCCTGGGCCGCAAATCGTACTGCAGTCGCACGGCACATTCCCGATGCGCCCCCAACAAATATTGCATTATTACCTTTGATTTCCATACTTCACTCCTATTAATAAATCGGATCGTGACACATCTACAATAATTGACGCCAGTGATAGCGACATTGTTATGTTTAGGTGCCGGTATAAACGGGTTTGCGTTTTTCCAAAAAGGCAGTCATCCCCTCTTTGGCATCGTTGGTACGTGAACACAAAACTTGATTTCTATTTTCAACGGCCATTTGTGCTTCCAAGCCGGCAGCGTCAATTGATACGTTCAAACCTTCCTTGGTCAGTCGCAACCCCATCGGTGACGTGGTTAGCATATCGTCAATATAGGACTGAGCTGCTGCAACGAGTTGGTCATCAGGAACAACTTCTGAAACCAGATTTGTTCTCAGCGCTCTTTCTGCATTGATAAACCTGCCGGTCAGCATCAGCTCCGAAGCAATCGATGTTCCAATCAATCTGGGTAGAAAGTAACTCGCACCCATGTCGCAGGCGGAGAGGCCCACCCGGATAAATGCAGCATTCATCCTCGCTGTTTCACCGGCAATGCGGATATCTGAGGCCAGAGCAAAAGCAAACCCGCCACCACAGGCTGGACCTTGAATAAGCGAAATAATCGGTTGAGGACAATTGCGCATTCGTATGTAAACTTCAGCCAAATAGCCCTGGAAGCCCATACCCCCACCAAAGGGTGCCTCATGTTCCCTCGACTGCGAGGATTTAATATCCAGCCCGGCGCAAAAAGCTCGACCGGCTCCTTGCATCACAACAATCCGGGTGTCGGCATCTTCCTTTAGGCCACCAAAGTAATCTCTAAGTTCGGTCACCATCGGTGTATTGATGGCATTTAAGGATTCTGGTCGATTTAGGGTTAGCCAATCTACCTGGCCTTTTTTCTCGATATTAATGGTTTCATACTGCCCCATGGAGGCTCCTCAATCACATAGTCTGTTGGTGCTATTTACGCAATCTATACCAGTGCAATGTATACCTGGCATGTATACCCGTGGAATGTAGACCCGCACACCCATAATACACAAGCCGGGGGTCACCTAGAGGGAAGTCTGCTGATGGTCTTATCACTTCGGACTACCGCAAGGCCGAGGTCGACACTAGTTAGATCATGGACCAACCTGTTATAAATTCTCAGCCTAACGCGCGTTACCCCGCCGTCTGGCTAAACCGTTCTCGCAGCAGATTTTTTTGCACCTTGCCCATGGCGTTGCGTGGAAGCGCGTCAATAACAACAACGCGTTTCGGTATCTTGAAATTGGCGAGCAGGGTTTGACAGTGTGCAATAATTTCCTTTTCCGCCGGAATGTTTGTGCCATTGGTTTCATCCGCGATCACCACCGCCACAACCGCTTCACCAAAATCTGCATGGGGAACGCCAATAACCGCAGACTCTTTGATGCCTGCCATCTCATCTATCACCAGCTCAATCTCCTTCGGATAAACGTTGAATCCACCGGTAATGACCATATCTTTTTCCCGCCCGACTATTGAGACATACCCATCAGCGTCAATCGTCGCCTTATCACCGGTGTTAAAGAAGCCATCCGGAGTAAAATCAGCAGCGGTCTTGTCCGGCATGCGCCAATAACCAGAAAACACATTAGGTCCCTTAACCTGGAGATTGCCCACCTCACCCTCCCCTTGAGGCTCACCCACATCATTGACCACACGCACAGAAATCCCCGGCAACGCAGGTCCAACGGTTCCTGGTCGCCTCTCTCCCACTAACGGATTGGAGGTATTCATACCCGTCTCTGTCATGCCGTAACGTTCTAATATGGTGTGCCCGGAACGGGCCTGAAATTCAACAAAGGTTTCCGCCAGAAGTGGCGCTGACCCAGAAACAAACAACCGCATACCGGCAGAACATTCCCGGCCAAACGCAGGATTGCTCAACAGGCGAGTGTAATAGGTCGGAACCCCCATCATGACAGTGCACTCCGGCATCGCCGAGATTGCCACGGTATCATTAAAGCCACTGTGCCAGGCCATACTGGCACCCGTCATCAGCACACAGCCTAGGCCAACAAAAAGTCCATGCACATGATAAATAGGTAACATGTGCAGAAGCCGATCTGTAGATGTGAATCCCCAGGCCTTAACCAGGGTCTGAGCATTCTGCCGCAGATTATTGTGACTTAGCATGATGCCCTTCGGTTGCCCCGTGGTCCCCGATGAATAGAGCAAAGCCGCAATATCACTACCTTTACACCGGGCAATTTCGAATTCAGTTGCTGCCGCCGCCGCCAGTTCCATTAAGGTCCCAGCCCCGTCAGCATCCAGTGTCAGTATCGAATGAACCTCATATACAGATTGCATAATACTGACCGAGGCGGTGCTACAAATCACAATGCTAGGCTCCGCGTTGCCAAGGAAGTAGTCGAGTTCCGCCGCGGTGTAAGCAGTGTTCAGCGGATGGTAGACAAATCCACCCCGTAAACAAGCTAGATACAACAACAGATTCTCGGTCGACTTCTCAACCTGGACTGTAATCCGATCTCCCGGTAAAGCCCCCGAGGACCTCAGCACATTGGCTATCCGAGCCGAGCCCTCATCGGCTTGCCTATAGCTCACGACTCTTCCTGCGGCATCAATGAGTAATGTCTGGCCGGCATCTGAAGGAAAATGTTGTTTAAAATGCGCGTAAAGATTTGCGTTATCGGTCATGCAATCCGGTTCCCGTTAAATACTTAAGCAAGTGCACTGCTTATCTTTCACTATTTGAATGATATCCTGCGGCCTTAAGTTAACAAAATTCAACAACCCATGAATTATCATCGGTTGTGCATTTTTGAAAGCCGAACAATTGGTAGAATATTGGAGTAAATAAGTGACCTCAGGTGCATCCAGCCCACTAACATCCGAACAACTTGAGAACGCCACAGAGTGTCTTTCGATATTACGTATCGAGGTTGATGCCGCGCTCCAGCATCTTAATCATGCCTGCACAACCGGCGGACATTTTTCCGTCGGACTGCTCGATAATCACCAGCAAGTGAGTTATGACCTTGCATTTTGTGTTGCGGAACTCGAGGCATCTTCGGTTATGGTGAAATATGCTACTGAAGAACAGCATAAAGACAACATTACCCTGGACCTGTCACTTTGCTTCTGCGTGGAAAACCTTCGCACGGTCTGGCAACGATTGTTAAACCATGCCCAGGAACTTGGCCTGCACCGACAAAAGTTACTGTCTCTGATGGCAACGGAACCCTTCTCCACATTTCTTGACGCACAGGGGACCACCACCTCGCTTGCTGCCATCGGCGCAGAACTCCTGGCCCGGGCGAATCTAAGGCTGCCCAGTGGTCTAGGCGAAGAGAAGGATATGATCCAGGACAGCTTTGCTCGCTTTGCGGAAGAGGTTGTCATGCCCCAGGCAGAACATATTCACCGTTTTGATACCGACATCCCCGACAACATTATTAACGGTGCTGCACAAATGGGTTGCTTTGGCACCTGTATTCCCGAACGGTTTGGCGGTCTGATGCCCGACGAACGTCACGACTCCATCGGTATGTTAGTGGTCACGGAGGAACTCTCCCGGGGCTCCCTGGGTGCTGCCGGCAGCTTGATTACTCGTCCTGAAATTGCCGCCCGGGCCATATTAAGCGGCGGCACTGAGGCACAAAAAAACCTCTGGTTACCTCAATTGGCTTCTGGACAAAAGCTCGCGGCAATCTCCATCACAGAACCGGATTATGGATCTGACGTCGCTAGCTTAATCCTCAAAGCAACGCCGACAGAGGACGGTTGGTTACTCAATGGCGCAAAAACCTGGTGCACCTTTGCCGGTAAAGCAGATGTGGTTGTTGTGATCGCCCGAACAGACCCAGATCGAAGCATAGGTCACAAAGGCTTAAGTATGTTTCTGGTGGAAAAACCCCGATTTGAAGGCCACAAGTTTAGTTACAATAACCCGCAAGGTGGTCAATTGACGGGTAAAGCTATCCCAACAATTGGGTATCGAGGTATGCATTCATTTGATCTGGCTTTCGAAAACTATTTTGTACCCACAGGTAACCTGGTGGGTGAACACGACGGCATCGGCAAAGGGTTTTATCTGACAATGGCGGGTTTGTCGGGCGGACGAATACAAACCTCCGCGCGAGCCTGCGGCGTCATGAAAGCCGCCCTGGAGAAAGCCGTGAGTTATGCAGCGGATCGGAAAGTTTTTGGTGAAGCCGTCGGCAACTATCAATTGACCCAAGTAAAGTTGGCACGAATGTGGTCAGCGCTGATTGCTTCCCGACAATTCAGCTACGCGGTGGCTAGAATGCTGGATAGTGGTTCCGGAAAAATGGAAGCAAGTCTGGTGAAACTATTCAGTTGTCGCGCCGCGGAATGGGTGACCCGGGAAGCGCTGCAGATTCACGGCGGCATGGGATACGCCGAGGAAAGTGACGTGAGCCGATACTTTTTGGACGCCCGGGTACTTTCCATTTTCGAAGGTGCCGAAGAAACCCTTGCACTAAAAGTCATATCCCGAGAACTCATCGCTAACGCCGGTCCGGGAGACAAAACATAATGCAGAACGTACTGTCTGGTTTACGCGTTGTTGAAGGCAGTGCGTTTGTCGCAGCACCGTCCGGCGGCATGACCCTCGCTCAGCTTGGCGCTGACGTGATTCGCTTTGATCCTATTCAGGGTGGTATCGATTATCGCCGTTGGCCTGTCACTAAAAATAATGAAAGCATCTATTGGCAAAGCCTAAATAAAGGTAAGCGTTCGATAGCAGTGGATTTCAAATCTCCCGAGGGACGCGAACTACTTACCCAGTTGATTACCGCGCCGGGTGATGACTGCGGATTGTTCCTGACCAATTTTCCGGCCCGGGGTTGGCTCGCGGACGAGCAACTTCGAGCCCATCGAGACGATCTAATTTATCTCAATTTGACGGGAGATCGTCACGGCGGCAGTGCACTGGATTACACCGTCAATAGTCGACTCGGACTCCCCTATCTCACCGGCGAACCCTCTAACAAAAAATTCGCGGAGGGCAAACCCATCAATAATCCGTTGCCGGCCTGGGACGTCATTGCTGGTCAACACATCGCCATAGGATTACTCGCGGCGGAAAGGCTACGGACCCGCACCGGTAAAGGACAATTTGTGAAGCTTGCACTCGCAGATGTGGCCCTCGCAACGATGGGCCACCTCGGTTATATCGGTGAAGTCATGATCAACCATGAAGATCGACAACCCCTGGGGAATCATATTTATGGCACCTTCGGCAGAGACTTCAAGAGCCGCGACGGCCGCCGGGTCATGATCGTTGGAGTAAGTGCTAATCAATGGCAAGCAATCTTAAAAGTCACAGGCCAGGAACAGGCCATCCGTGAGCTTGGCAAATCGATGCAGCTTGATTTTGATCAGGAAGGTGATCGTTACAGTGGTCGAGAAGAAATCTGCAAACTACTCGAACCCTGGTTTGCTGACAGGGATTATCAACCCCTGACGGAACAACTTGAAGCTGCGGGGGTTTGTTGGGGCAAATATCAAACTGTCTCAGAGCTTGTCGCAACGGATCCTGAATGTTCGACGGACAATCCATTGTTTGAGGAAATTCACCAACCCGGTATCGGTACGTATCTTATGCCCCAGAACCCCCTCGGATTTACCGCGGCAGATCGTGGGCCTGTGTGCCCCGCGCCTCGATTGGGCCAGCACACGGACGAAATTCTAGCGGACATACTGGGTTTAAGTAGCGGTGAAATTGCCCGTTATCGCGATAACGGCATTGTCGCGGGTTAAACCTGAACAACTCTCAACCACCCAACATGCAAAATTAATTGGAGCATTAAACCTATGCGTAGAGCCGCAATCGTTTCACCCATCCGAACACCCGTTGGCAAATTCCTCGGTAGTTTAAGCTCACTACCGGCCGGGGAACTCGGTGCGATTGTGATCAAAGCACTGCTTGAGAGAACGGGTTGTGATCCGGAACGAATCGACGATGTTGTCTTCGCCCAGGGCTACGCCAGCGGCGAGGCGCCATGTATTGGTCGCTGGTCCGCATTAGCAGCCGGTCTGCCAGTATCCGTCCCGGGACTACATGTTGATCGTCGGTGCGGCAGTGGGCTGCAAGCTGTTATTGATGCCGCCATGATGGTCCAGACCGGAGTCGCAGATATGGTGATTGCAGGCGGCGCCGAGAGTATGAGTAATGTCGAATATTACACTAACGATATGCGCACTGGATCTCGAATGGGCTCAACAACTTTCCACGACCGCCTGAGCCGTGGCCGGGTCATGTCACAACCGATAGAGCGTTTTGGTGTTATCTCTGGAATGATTGAAACCGCCGAGAATCTAGCAAAAGACTACAACATTAGCCGAGAAGCCTGCGATGAATACGCTGTCAGCAGTCACCAACGTGCCACAGCGGCCTGGAGCGAAGGCAAATTCGATAAGGAACTTGTACCCGTTTCAGTTCCCCAACGCCGGGGGGAACCCAAGATATTTGCGATGGATGAAGGAGTCAGAAATGATGTGAGCCTGGAATCCATGGCTGCCCTACGGCCACTCGAATCTGGAGTTGTCACCGCCGGTAATGCCAGCCAACAAAATGATGCCGCAGCTGCCTGCCTGGTGGTCGCTGAAGACAAGCTTGAAGAACTGGGTCTGGCACCCATGGGATATCTTACTGGCTGGGCAGCAGCCGGTTGTGAGCCATCTAGAATGGGCATAGGTCCGGTACCAGCCGTAGCACGATTGTTCGCTCGAACCGGACTTAGCTGGAACGACATTGATCTGGTTGAGCTCAATGAAGCTTTTGCACCCCAGGTGTTGGCGGTCCTAAAGGGTTGGGGCTGGGATGACCGGGACAAGCTTAACGTCAATGGTTCGGGTATCTCACTGGGCCACCCTATCGGTGCAACGGGGGGCCGGATACTCGCCAACCTTCTCCATGAGCTGGAGCGTCGGGACGCCAGATATGGTCTCGAAACCATGTGTATTGGTGGCGGTCAGGGACTGGCGGCAATATTCGAGAGAGCCTGAGACTACAAAAATTGCCAATCTTCAGTATAGTCGGGGCTTCACTCTCAACAGCGAACCGGTATATGCGCCCTGCCTTTTTTCTGACAACGTTTATGGCGACTTTTACGACCCTGTTGCTAACAGTGTCGCTATTCACTGTTTCCTTCGCCTACGCGGCTCCAGCGAAGCAGTCAAAGGTTACATATAAGGTCAAAGGTCTGGAGGGAGACGCTGAGATCCTGATCGACAAATGGGGCGTTCCTCACATTTACGCCCAGCATCACTACGATGCGTTTTTTGTCCAGGGCTTTAATGCCGCCAGAGACCGGCTCTGGCAAATTGATCTGTGGCGCCGACGAGGATTAGGACAACTGTCAGAGGTCCTGGGTTCTAACTTTGTCGAACAGGACAAGGCAGCCCGTTTGTTCCTATATCGTCGCAGTATGTTCCGAGAATGGTTAGCCTATGGTTCTGATGCAAAACAAATAGCGACTTCCTTTACGGCTGGTATTAACGCCTATGTGAAGCTAGTCGAAGCCGGCGGTGCCCCTTTACCACCGGAATTTAAGTTACTGGACTACAAACCGGCTCAATGGTCAGCAGAAGATGTTGTCCGAATCCGCAGCAATGGATTATGGAGAAACGTCATCAACGAAGTGCATCGCGCCAATGTCATTTGTAAACATGGCGTTAAAACCGATGCGCTCCGGCGCAAATTGGAACCAGAATTTGAACTTACGATTCCAAAGGGGTTAGACCCATGCGATGTACCCTATGAAGCCGTCAAACTATACGCCCTGGCCCAGGCACCGGTAGATTTTACCCGGGTCAACCACCTTGCTGGCGTAAAACGCCCTGATTTTGCCAAGGCTCTTGCTATGTTAGATGACAATGTCATTGATGCAGGTAGTAATAACTGGGCAGTCGCACCTCATAAGACTAATACTGGCCGCCCTATTCTTGCTAACGACCCGCATAGGGGGCACGCAGTCCCCTCTCTACGTTATATCGCCCATCTCGTTGCACCAGGACTTAATGTTATAGGTGCCGGTGAACCCGCACTGCCTGGGATTTCTATTGGGCATAATGAAAAAATTGCTTTTGGCTTAACAATCTTCTCAATCGACCAGGAAGATCTAGTGGTCTACGAAACTAAAGATGATCAATATCGCTACAGGGACCAATGGCAGCCGATGACAATCATTAAAGAGCAAATATCGGTCCGTAATGAACCGCCTGTTGAACAGGAGCTGAAGTTTACCCGGGATGGACCTGTGATCTACTCCGACGAAAAATCCAATCGAGCCTTTGCCGTACGTGCTGCCTGGCTTGAAGCGGGCATGGCCCCCTACTTTGGTTCCGTTGAATACATGCGAGCTAATAATTGGCACGAATTTCTTGGCGCATTAAATCGTTGGGGTGCACCCTCGGAAAATCAGGTATATGCGGATATTGACGGTAACATTGGCTACAAGCCCGCTGGCTTAACGCCCATACGAAAAAACTATGATGGCTTGCTACCTATCCCAGGAAATGGCGACTACGAATGGCACGGATTTTACGACATGGACCAACTCCCGGTTCAGTACAATCCACCGGAGGGCTTCGTTGCAACAGCAAATGCCATGAGCTTACCAAAAGGATACCCGTATAAAGAACGTATCATTGGCTTCGAGTGGGCAGACCCCTGGCGTATTCAAAGAATCAAAGAAGTATTGAGCGCCGACAAAAAGCATAGTTTTACAACCTCCGTCGACTTACAGCGAGATTATTTATCCATTCCTGCTCGACGAATTCTCAGTCAGCTCAATATCGCCGAACTACCGGAGCTTGCCCAACAATTTTTCAAAGGGTGGGATTATCGATTAGAAAGAGATTCCGCTGCAGCGGCGCTGTTTGAGGTGTGGCACAACGTATATCTGATGCCCACACTGTTTAGTGAAGTATCCGGCTTGAGAGACCATTCCGACATCGGCAGCGTTGACAAACAAGTATTGATTGACTACTTCGACAGGATGCCAGACGACGAACGCCAAAGACTCGCCTCTGCGACGTTGAGATCGACAATCATTGAATTGTCCGAACTGTTAGATGGGAATCCTGACCAATGGCGTTGGGGTGACCTTCACAAAATGAAATTTGTCCATCCACTGCATGACTATGCGAATGACACCCTTAAAAAACAAATGACGCTAGAACCGATGCCCCGCGGCGGCAGTGCTGACACAGCAAATTCTACCCGTTACCGACAGGATTACTCAGTCGCAAGCGGTGCATCCTGGAGAATGGTGGTCGATGTGGGCAACTGGGATAGTGCCGTTATGACCAATGCGCCAGGACAATCCGGCGACCCAACAAGTAAACATTATGATGACATGTTGGAAGTCTGGGCAGATGAAGGGCAAATGCCACTGTTGTATTCCAGAAAAAAGATTCTGGCTAATACAGAGCAGATAATAGTTCTTAAAGCAGAGTAGATAAAATCTAATGGACTTTGCTGAATTATTTTGCACCGACACACCATTGTTGGATGTCCGCGCTCCGGTAGAATTTGCTAAAGGCGCATTCCCGAATGCGATTAATCTACCCATTTTGGATGATGAACAACGCCATCTTGTGGGTGTTTGTTACAAAGAAAAAGGGCCAAAGGCTGCAGAGGCTCTAGGTTATGAACTGGTCGGTCCCATCAAATCTGAACGAATTGCTGGCTGGCAACAATTTATAGCTGAACACCCCCGCGCCCTGCTCTACTGTTTTCGCGGCGGCCAGCGCTCCCAAATTACAGAACAATGGCTCGCTGAGGCAGGTACAAATATCCCGCGAATTCCTGGCGGCTATAAAGCACTCCGTCAGTTTTTATTAGCAAAATTCGAGGACCTACCACCCTGTACCATCATTTCTGGTAAGACCGGAGTAGGCAAAACCGACCTCTTGAACAGATTCGACAACGCTGTTGATCTTGAGGGGCTTGCGAACCACAGGGGTTCAGCATTTGGCAGGACTCGTACAGAACAGCCCGCTCAAATAGACTTCGAAAACAACCTCGCCATTAAGCTGCTAAAGCAACCCGGCTCAATCGTTTTGGAAGATGAGAGTAGACTTATTGGCCGAATATCACTGCCTATAACGCTTCAAGCCGAAATGAAACGCGCCCCAATACTATTGTTGAAAGATACCGTTAAAAATAGAGTCCAACGTATTCTGAATGAATACGTGATCAATCAATTGGCTGAAATGCCTCAAGCAGACGGTCTATCAAGACTCGAGAGTGAATTTATGTCGGCTATCTCCGCCATCCAAAAGCGGCTGGGTGGAGATCGATATCAGCAGGTTAAAGGCTTGATGAAGGATGCTTTTGCAGCCCATCGGACGGGAGATGCAGCGGCACATTCTGAATGGATCGAAGAATTGCTCGTCAACTACTATGACCCTATGTACGAGTACCAATTAGAGAAAAAACAGGGCCGGATCAAACAAATCGTTGACTGGCAAAATCTGCCGGAACAATCAATCTTGGATTTCGGGTCTAAAGGACGCGAGGTTTTGTAAGGCTTCATACAACGCCGGAGCGGGTCCACCGAATTGTATTTCCACTTCCTGGGTTGATAGCGGCTTGCTAAACATATACCCCTGAATCAAATCGCAGTGGGTACCTTCAAAGAAACTGAGTTGCTCAACCGTTTCAATTCCTTCAGCGACATTAAACAACCCCAGCTTCGAGGACATCACCAAAATCGCCTGAATAATAGATTCGGTCGACTCGTTTTGACCAATATCAATCACAAAACTCCGATCTATCTTGATGCAATCAATTGGCAGCTTCTTCAGATAACTTAACGAAGAATAGCCAGTGCCGAAGTCATCAATAGAAACCTTAACCCCAAGATCATGGATCTTGTTAAGTATTTCAATCGACTGTTCAGGGTCTTCCATGACAGAGGATTCTGTTATTTCCACTTCAAGCTTTTCAACATCTAAACGTGTCTCGGCAAGAATGGTTGCGACCCGGCCGGCAAAATTACTATCCGTAAGCTGCCGAGTTGAGACATTCACCGCAACACTACAATCCTGTAGCTGCGGATACTCCGCTTGCCACTGAGCCATTTGACGACAGGCCTGACGCAACACCCAGTCGCCGATTTGACTGATTAAGCCACACTCTTCAGCAACTGGAATATAAACCTGGGGAGAAATATTTTTCCATTCAGGGTGGTCCCAGCGAAGTAAAGCCTCAAAGCCGGTCACCTTCTCCCGAGAGATCGAAACCTTAGGCTGATAAACCAATACAAACTCATCGTTTTCCAGAGCACGAAGTAAGCCCTGTTCGATCTTAGCCCGTTGTTCCGCAACCTCCTGAAGCTTGGCCTGGTAAAAACGATAGCTGTTACTACCGTCTTCTTTTTTCGCTTCAAACATCGCCGTGTTAGCAGCTTGTATCAATCCATTCACCGTCTCATCTGCTTCTGGATACACCGCAATGCCTATACTGGGGGCAACGTAGTAATCCCGGCCTTCAATCACAAAGGGGTTCGACAGGACACTTAGAATTCTCTGTGCAATCCGACTAACGGTTTCGGGATGTTCCAGATCCTCAATGACAATCGCAAGTTCATCTCCACCCCACCGGGCAAGCATGTCCTGGTCCTGTAAAAGTGACTTAATCCGGCTCGCCGCATTCTTGATCAACTCGTCACCCAACTGGGCTTTAGTGTCATCGGACACCCGATTAAAAGGATTGAGATCAAGTAACATCAATGCAACCAGCCGGGAACTGCGTTTACTTCGCCCGGTTGCATGGTGCATAAATTCAAAGAGCAAACCTCGATTAGCCAGACCGGTCATGGGGTCATAGTTGGCGAGTTGCATAAAACGCTTGTCCGCCGCTCTCTGGGAGGACACATCTACTAAATTCAGTTGATATCGTTCGGTGGCCACGGGCCTGATTCCGACCATGAGAAATATTTTGCTGCCATCGGCAAGTCGACCTTCAAGTTCCATTTTATCGGTAGCGTTGACCGCCGCCCGTTTCACCAACATTGCAAGCAGGTCATCCTCCTCACAGCGCAGGACATCCAGTAAACTCTGACCGGTCAGTTGTGCACGACGCTGCTTCAGTATTGTGCTCGCGCTATCGGTAAAACTCAGTATTCGAAGTTGGCTGTCGGTCCATACCACAGCTTCCTCGAGACTGTTCTTCAGGGATTCCATCTGGGTTGCAAAATGATGCTGAAGGTTCAGCAAACTCGACACATTGCCCTGACTAATACTGGTGACCAGGGCAACCATATCCGCCATAAATGGCACATTGGACTCAACGGGAAAAACAATAGTATTGGCCGGTGCAAAAACCTGAGTGAAGGACGTGTCTATTAGAATGCCATGATCAAACTGACTGTTATTCATCAGCTCAAGATTGTCAGCGACCAAAATGGCAGGTCGTTCACCTTCTACCCGTGGTGAGGCAAAGGGCATCGAGGCTACCGCATCTTGCAGGGCTGGGTCCGACAGGTCATAGTGAACTGTGAAGCCATGTGGCAATGATATCGCTGCAGACAAGGTAGTACCCAAATAGAGATTTCTATTTCAGTGTAGATCAGGATTTAAAACCCGATTGATGATTTGTATCTTTTTGATCAATGCAGAAGAAAGACTGACGAGCGGTAGTTAACTGGCTGAAAAATAACTAATTTAAGATGTGAACTGTGACAGAAGAAAACGACAAAACACCCATTCCCGCGCCAGATCGTTGGCAGCTTATCCGTGACGTGGTGGGATTCCAGTTTAAGCTCGCGCTGGATGGTCTCCGCGATCTGGTGCTTTCCCCCTTATCAATACTAGCGGGGGTGATCGGGCTGATCATATCGCCAGACAATCCTGGTAAGTACTTTAATCGGCTCTTAGAGTTCGGTCGGCGCACCGATGTCTGGATCAATCTTTTTGGTGCCTCGGAGCACTATGATCCAGACAACGAGACCCCCTCCTCCGATGCTTACATTAAACAGCTCGAAGCGATGCTTGTTGCGGAATATCAACGAGGTGGCGTAGTTAAAAACCTTAAGGACCGTACCGACAACCTGATGAACCAGCTAGGTAAGGAGCCCGATCAGGACGTCTGACCGAGCTTGGTATTGGATTGTTGTCTCTGGGCATCTACCTTTTCCACACCCGCGCGGATTTCTGGATAGTCCGCGCAGATCTTGTCTAACTCGGAGCGCTTCAGTTCGTACATGGAGCAAGGTGTTGCAGCCTTTGCCGTCGCATTCCTTGGCGTATCATGGAGCAACGCAGATTCGCCGAAGAAGTCTCCCGCATACAGAGTCGCGACATTCCGCGTTTCACCATTGTCCGTCACTGAAACGTTTGCAATTCCCCGGGCAATCAAAAACATTGAATCACCTATTTGCCCCTGACGAATAATGTCAGTACCTCTCGGCACCGTCGTAGAACGCAGGTGCGCAGCAATCACTCCATACTGTTCGGGTGCAATCTCAGAAAATAGCGGTACCTTCGCCAACAGTTCATCAATCTCAATTTCGAAACAAGCGGACATATTGTCTTGAGCAAGGGTACGCAGGCGTTCAGCCTGATCCTTGAGGATTGAGCTGGCGATCCCTGATTGGATAATGCCCAGCTCTTTGGCATGTTCAACCGCGTCATGTTCAGCGATCAACATCAGGCGCTGTCCGAGTTGTTCCTGCATGGTTTCGACAAATTCTGGATACTGCTCCGCAACTTCGTCAATCTGGGACTTAACCTGACCCGCAATGTCTTCATAGATCGAATTCAACCGTTCGACACTATTAGCATCAATTTCTGAACCCGCTAACTTGGTCAGTTGGGTGAGCACGCTCTGGCAACCACGATAGCGTCCCCAGGCAACCCCATAGTCACGCACAATCCACTGGGTACGAACTGACTCCAAAGTACGTCGCATACCGGGAATAAATACCATGATTGCCATCAAGACCAGACTGAACCGCTTGCCAAGTGACGTCTCCATCTCGGAGTTTGGTAAACCATCACTATGCCGAACGCTGTCCATCTGAACATCGATGGTGTGGTTTAACTCCCGATAGGCCCATTCGTTGATCAATCCCTGGGCAAACAACTCACGGTAGCGGGCCTTTTCACGCACCATACAGCGCAGAGCCAGGATACGAAGCATCTCATCGGTGTCCATGCTGCCGTGGATACCCGATATCTCGGCATCCAGGGCTTCAATTTGGCGATCACCTTTTTCTTTAATGTTGTCCGCAATCCGCTGGGAGAATAGTCCGCTGTTGGCCAACCGATCCATTCGCGAAAGCCCTTCTGCCCGGGCATCCCGATCGCCCTCAAGCTTGGTGAGTTGATCGGATAAGCTCAGCTCGTCTAGCTTGAGTTTTTTAACAAGAAACTCGATGGACAATCCTTGAATGACCAGCGTGAACACCACGGCGCCCATCACAACAGCAATAAGTTCGTCTTTGTACTCAAAAGCGGGCAGCGACAATGCAATAGCGAGGGCAATAGCCCCCCGTAATCCACCCCAATACATGACCATGCGATAGGGCATCTCAATCGCTTCGGCACCTCGAAACTTGCCGATTAGCGGCACCACGCCAAACACAACCACAGCTCTGGAAATCAGCATGCCCACAAACACCAACAGAATTAGATCAATCGATGCCCAGAGCGCAACAAGGTCAATTTGCATCCCAACCATCAAAAAGATCAGTACGTTGGCGAGATAAGCCAGGTACTCCCAAAAATGCTCCATAAACTCTTCGGTTGAGGGGGAAATTTTTGTTTTGCCCCATGACCCCATCATGATGCCGGCGGCGACAACCGCCATAATGCCGCTGACATGAAATACGTGTTCGGCAATGATGAATGAAAAATATGCCAGGATTGTCGATAGGGTAATTTCAATCGCCGCATCGGATTCGATAGAACCCAGCATTTGACCCACCGCCAGAGCCAGTAACCAGCCAACAAAAGCGCCACCGAGAAACACCACCAGAAACTCACCGAGGCCAGAGACCACCACGTCCCCTGAAAAACTTCCCGCCGTGAGAATTCCAATCAATAGGGTTGCCAGTACCAGGGAAGTCGCGTCATTAAACAAACTCTCACCTTCCACGAGGACCGTTAGTCGCTCCGGCACACCCAGCTGTTTAAATATTGAGATCACGGCCACGGGGTCCGTCGCACTTAATATTGCGCCGAGGAGCAAGGCAACCATCAACTCAAAGGGAGAAAAGGCATACATGATGGCGCCGATAATTGCCGTTGATAATAAGAGGCCGGGAACCGCAAGGGTGAGAATCGGCAGGATGTTCCGCATGACATGCCGGGCATTTAAATTAAATGCAGATTCAAATATAAGGGTCGGGATAAATACGAACAGCACCAGATCCGGTGAAAGTGCAAAGGTGCTTAATGAACCAAAACCAGGTACATATTCGGCAGCGTAGGAGACGCCGATTCCCACAAACACCAGGCCAATCGTCAACGGTAATTTGTCGATTCGCTTACTTAGCATGGTTGTCACGGCCGCCACCAGCATTAGCAGGGTAACGCCCGTCACCAGCTCGGCAATGTGAATTCCTTCATGTTCCACAGCGATACCCCTTTTATTTTTGGTTATGTGATTGATCGCCTGTGAGCAGCCTAACTCACAGGGAAGACTATACTCAATTTAGGTCCTGATCTGTAAACAAAACTATGACCATGATTATTGTCTTGCGAAACCTTGTAAGGCTACGGTTTACCTGGGTTCTAGCTATCTCACTAGGCTGCGGATGGTCCCTGCCCGTGTATAGTGCCGAGTGGCAGGAACTTAAAGACGGCAAAACAAGAATTATCGAGCCGGAAATCGAAACGGATCTTGCCCCTGATACTCATATACCGCTTCCAGTTGGCCACTACAACCCAGGAGAAGGGCAAATAGACAGTGCCTTTGGTTTTGCCTTTGGGGAGCCCATCGCGCCGAGCGCAATTCAACAGGAACTGGGTTGGCACGAATTAGACGCCCTGCCCGGCCGATTAAAATACAAAGGACTTGTCCAACCGCTGACCATCCGTGAAGTGAAGCTCAACCCGCCGGTGCAGCCGCCTCAATTAGCAAGGCAGGGAGTCACTTATCAGGCCAGGCTGGATTTTGACAATGTCCCCCTCATCATTGAAACCAGCGCTTTTGATGATGCCGATAGTGTTATTGAGGTCATTAAGAGGAAATATGGTGAACCCGACGAGATAGATGGCGATCATTTGGTTTACCGCCGCGAACAGCGGTCCCTGCACATTTTTCAAAAAGGCAAAAGCAACAGCGCCTTTTTAAGGTACGAGGATGACGATGTTGCCACGGCTTACATTACCGAACGTAACCGAAGTCTTAAGCGCAAATTCCGCGAGATGCAGAGCGATCGACTTTCCCCCGCGGAAGAAACAGTTGTGTCATTGGCTCGACAACTCATCATTTTCCGCCAGGACAGTGGGTACGCCTTTGGACTCCCCTTTGGTAGAAGAGTCAGTTTTCGCGCCGAACCGGACGAGTTTGTACCCTTTAGCGCACCGCAGCCACTCCCAGAATTTAGCAAGGGAGAATACAAGATTATGGTCAGTCCGGATTTAATGCCCATTGCGGTTCGTTACGAACTTGCCGGGACGGATCAAGAGCTTGACGAAATTAAGCAGGAATTGGAACTTGCGATGGAACTGGCATTTGCGGGTTTTCTAAAGCAAACCCCCACCCACACTGTGCTGTCCTTCAACCAACATGCTTACTCCCTGCTCATACGCAATGGCAAGTTCCAGTTCACGGTACATGATCGCCAGGAGAATAATGCCCGGAATGATAGAGTAAAACTGGCTAAACAAGATGCTGCCGCCGCCAAGAAGGAACTCGAACGACTGGCAGAACTAGAGCGACAACGCCAGGCAATTGCAGCCAGACAAAAACAAATTGCTGAAGAGCGCGCGTTCTAGGGCTTCTTGATCAAAAGCTTAGAGTAACAGCTTAGATTAACAGCTTTGACTAGTAGCTCTTCTCCTGGCCCAGCACCTGTTCCGCAATAAAAGACTTAATCAATTCCTGGCTGATTGGCGCAATCACCGGAATCATAATCTCTCGCAGGTAGCGCTCAACGTGATATTCCTTCGCGTAACCCATGCCGCCGTGGGTTAACACCGCCCTCTGACAGGCAGCCAGCGCGGCTTCTGCTGCAAGATATTTGGCACTATTGGCTTCAGCGCCACAGGACTGCCCCGAATCGTAAAGGCTCGCTGCCTTCCAAACCATTAACATCGCAGCCTCAAGGGACATCCAGTTTTCCGCAAGTGGATGTTGAATCGCCTGGTTCTTACCTATGGTCCGATCAAACACAACCCGCTCCCGGGCATAGCGGCTGGCCTTTTCTAACGCTGCCTGACCAAGTCCAACCGCCTCAGAAGCAATTAAGATGCGTTCGGGATTAAGTCCGTGCAGCAAACACTTCCAACCATCGCCCTCCTCGCCAATTCGATCCGCCACGGGCACGATAAGATCATCGATAAAGAGCGCATTAGAGTCGACTGCCCTGCGACCCATTTTTTCGATGAGGCGAACCTCAATTCGACTTCGATCCAGATCTGTATAAAACAATGAGAGGCCTTCGGTTGGTTTTTTGCAGTCAGCCAGATCAGTCGTTCGCGCAATGATCAGTATTTTGTCGGCGGTCTGGGCGGTGGTGGTCCATAGCTTTCGTCCATTAATAAGGTAGTTATCTCCGTCTCGAACCGCACGGGTTGTTAATCGGGTGGTATTTAACCCCGCATCGGGTTCCGTTACCCCAAAACACGCCCGGGCCTCGCCTTTGATCAAGGGGGGCAAAAATCGGGATTTTTGCTCATCGGTACCAAAAACGACAATGGGATTAGGCCCAAAAAGGTTGAGATGTATTGCCGATGCACCGCTCATTCCTGCCCCCGAGCGGGCAATGGTGTGTGCCAGCACAACCGCTTCGGATATACCAAGACCTGCACCGCCATATGCTTCCGGCATCGCAATGCCTAACCATCCACCCTCGGTGATGGCCCGGACAAATTCTTCGGGAAATTTTCCATCGCTATCCCGGGCTAACCAGTAGTCGTCACCGAACCTTGCACAAATCTTTGCTACCGCCTCCTGAATGGAACACTGCTCTTCACTAAGGCCAAAATCCATCTTTATCTCACCTAATTTCGAGGTTTATTATCTATATTATTGTTATTTATACCTATTATGGAACATACATTTTTGAAGACCATGCCAGTTCTCAATGGAAATGCAAACTACATCACCTAACTGAATATCTCCATTAAATATTCAGTTTTGCAATCCAATATACTGTTACCGTTCACAACTCAGTAAATTCGCAGGGATCGGGAATTGGTTGAACCTACACGGCTAGTCAGAAAAAGAGAAAGAACCCGTCAAGCTTTAGTCGAAGCTGCCCGGAGCCTGGTGGAAGAAAGGGGCCACGAACGGCTTTCTATCCAGGATATTACTGATCGGGCTGATGTCGGTCTTGGGACCTTCTATAACTACTTCGATAATAAACAGATGATATTCGAAGCAGCACTGGAAGGAATTCGCGAAAAGTTTGAAACTCGACTGACCACCCTTCGATCTTCCCTGTCCGATCCCGCCTCATTGGTTGCAGCAACCCTGCAGTTTTGTTTCTACGAAGCACTCGATAACGAAGAGTGGAAAAATTTTCTCTCAAAGAGCGGTCTAGAAGGTGAGTACCTTTTATTACAAAGTCAGGAACAATGCCTGGCCGATATTATGAGTGGCGCCCAGAGAGGACGCTTTAAAATAGACAATCCGACCTTTGTTGCCAATTTGATTAACGGCATGGCCAAACATATCACCCACGAAATTGCCGGTGGTCGACTGGGTCGTGAAGCGATTCCAGATACCACTCGCTATATTCTCCGAATGCTCGGTTTACCCGAGCTAGTGGCTAAAGCAGTAACACAAACACCATTGCCACCGGTGGCGGCGCAGCAGAGACGTGTACTCAAAGAGGTATTACCGCATCTTCAACGCACGGCGGTTGAACAAATCTAGGCAACTGGTAACATGCGCCCCGAGACGTAACCCGTCTCAAACTCTAGATGATGGCCGGTGACCCTGGCCAGGAATCTGACAATACGATTTCCTGACAGTGATCCTGTGACGGAGTAGTTATGCGATTGATCGACCTATGCTTACGAGCCTATCGGGTTCTGTTTTTTAGCCATGTTTCTGGCCAGTCCTTTGGCCCTGTTTTTCGACAACCTTTCCGCTATCTAGCAATTAATCACCCTCACTTTGATCATCCGACTTTTGATCCTCGGATTAATGTCGCGTCATGTCCCAATCTAGTGGAGAGTCTCAATGGTCATTAATAAGGTCCAGCTCGAAGATAAATACACCCAGGATACCGGCCGCGTATTCCTCACAGGAAGTCAGGCCCTCGCCAGACTCCCCATGTTGCAGCAAGAACGAGATAAGGCCCACGGACTCAGCACAGCGGGATTCATATCTGGATATAGAGGGTCACCCCTCGGCGGTCTGGACAAAACCCTTTGGCAAGCCAGCGCCTACCTCAAAGAACATAATATTTATTTCCAGCCCGGCGTGAATGAAGATCTGGCGGCCACATCAGTCTGGGGCTCACAGCAGGTCAATATTTTTGAAGGGGCTAAATACGACGGCGTTTTTGCCATGTGGTATGGCAAGGGACCAGGTGTAGACCGGTCCGGCGACGTTTTTAAACATGCAAACCATGCGGGTACCTCCAAACACGGAGGTGTTCTGGTGGTTGCCGGGGATGACCATGGTTGTAAATCCTCAACCCTACCCCACCAAACTGAATATGCATTTGTGGATGCAATGATCCCTATCCTAAATCCCGCGGGGGTTCAGGAAGTCATCGACCTGGGGCTTATGGGCTGGGCAATGTCCCGCTACAGCGGCTGTTGGGTTGCATTAAAGACAATTGCTGAAACCGTTGATGCCTCCTATTCAACCTTAATTGACGCGCCGGGTTTTGAGATTAAAACACCCCAGACTAGTTTGGACGTTCACGCCAGGTGGCCCGACAAACCCCTCGAGCAGGAAATGCGCCTGCACAACCAAAAACTCAACGCGGTGTTGGAGTTCGCCAAACTCAATAAGCTGGACAGGATCACGATCGATAGTCCCAAACCACGCATCGGTATTGTCTCAACGGGTAAGTCCTATCTTGATGTGCTTCAGGCGTTACAGGACCTTGGTATTGAGGATGATCTGGCGGCGGAAATTGGTCTGAGAGTTTACAAGGTTGGTATGCCATGGCCCCTCGAACCCGACGGCATTCGCGAATTTGCATCGGGCCTGGACGAAGTTATTGTAGTTGAAGAAAAGCGCGGCTTGATCGAAGACCAGCTGACCAGTGAACTTTATAACTGGCACTCGGATGTCCGACCTACTGTTGTCGGCAAACGTAATGAGAAAGGCGAATGGCTGCTGCCAGCTACCGGTGAGCTGACCCCCGCAGTCATCGCCAGAGCACTTTGTACTCGCATTACCAGAATTTATAACAGCGAGAAGATTGAGCGGCGTCTTGAGTTCTTAAACGACAAAGAACAGTATTTAAATCGACCTAAAGATCTCGTTGAACGAACACCACACTTTTGTTCAGGCTGTCCCCATAACACCTCAACCGTTGTACCGATTGGCAGTCGCGCGATGGGCGGAATCGGTTGCCACTACATGGCAACCTGGATGGACCGGGAAACGGACACCTTTACCCAAATGGGCGGCGAAGGTGCGACCTGGATCGGTCAAGCACCCTTCACCGAAACCCAACACGTGTTCCAGAATCTAGGGGACGGTACTTATTTTCACTCTGGCTTACTTGCCATTCGTGCAGCCATTGCCTCGGGCGTCAATATTACCTACAAAATTCTCTATAACGATGCCGTCGCGATGACCGGCGGCCAGCCGGTGGACGGCCAGTTGTCCGTGGTTAAGATTGCCCACCAACTGCATGGGGAAGGGATTGCTCGAATTGCGGTTTGCAGCGACGATATCGAAAAGTACACCCGCAGTAATTTCCCCGCGGGCACTACCTATACTCACCGGGATGATCTGGATGCATTGCAGTGTGAACTGCGGGAATACCAGGGTGCCTCGGTCATCATTTATGACCAGACCTGTGCAGCCGAAAAGCGAAGACGACGAAAACGCGGTTTGATGCCGGACCCAGAAATTCGTCCGTTTATTAACACAGCGGTATGTGAAGGTTGTGGTGATTGTGGCAAGCAGTCGAATTGTCTATCCGTTGTGCCCGACGAAACCCCCTATGGCCGCAAGCGAAAGATTGAGCAGTCGAGTTGCAATAAGGACATGAGCTGTGTCAAAGGCTTCTGTCCAAGTTTTGTCACGGTCACCGGCGGCAGCATTCGCACCGCTGCGGTCACGCCAGCGAGCTTTGATTTTTCTCAAATCCCCGAACCTGTATTACCGGTCCATGATCAACCCTACGGTGTGGTACTCGCTGGAGTGGGCGGCACTGGTGTCACAACCCTCGGCGCTATTCTCGGTATGGCAGCCCACATCGAGGGCAAAGGCGCATCGGTCCTGGATATGACCGGTCTTGCGCAAAAATTTGGCGCTGTGATTACCCACCTACAGGTTGCCAATAAAGCCGAGGATATTCATGCCGCCCGAATTGCCGCGGGTGGTGCAAAATTGGTCATCGGTTGTGATCTGGTTGTGGCTGCCTCAAATGACAGCATGGTAAAGGTCGATCGGGGCCAGGCCGCGGCCATCATCAATGGCCACGAGGCGATGACCGCAGAATTTACCCGCAACCCCGATGCAAAATTTCCGGCGAAATCCATGCACGACATTATCAAAGAGTGTGTCGGCGACGAAACCACGGATTTTGTTGACGCCACCGAAGTTGTCGAAAACTTGCTCGGTGACACTATGGCCGCCAACGTTTTCCTCACGGGTTATGCCTACCAGAAAGGTCTTATCCCCATCAGCAGTGAAGCGATCATTGAGGCTATACGGCTTAATGGCGCAGCCGTTGATGAAAACCTAACGGCATTTAACCTGGGTAGATTAAAAGCCCATAACCCGGCAGCGGCTCAATACGGCGAAGAAGAGATTGTTGAGCCACAAATTTTTGAGGAGCTGGTGGCGGATCGCAGGGCCTATTTGGTTGCTTACCAGAACGAGTCACTCGCGACCCTGTACCAGGCAAAAGTTGAAGCTATTACCCAGAAGTTCGGCGAAGACATCGGCTTAATTGTTGCTCGATATTACTTCAAGGTTCTAGCCTATAAGGATGAATATGAAGTTGCCCGCCTCTACTCCGACGGTCGTTTCAAAGCGGCATTAGCCGAGGAGTTTGAAGGTGACTACAAACTTTCGATTCACCTGGCTCCCCCCTTACTTGCACCCGTGGACAAACACAGCGGCCTCCCTAGAAAGCTGACCTTTGGCAGTTGGATATTTCCAATGTTTACCCTGATGGCAAAACTCAAATTCCTCCGGGGTACCGCTTTAGATCCATTCGGTTACACAAAAGACCGCAAACTTGAGCGAGAAATTCGACAGGATTATGAGCAGCTCCTAGACAAGGTCTTAAGCCTCGATAAGTTGGACGCGCCTGCGCTACGGACGCTACTTGCATTGCCTGAGAAAATACGCGGCTATGGCTATATTAAGGAACGCAACTTCAAATCTACCCAATTTGAAAAAGACCAACTACTCGCAAGACTGACCGCCCAGCCTGAAGCGATCAAGATATTTGATCCTAAAGCTGCAGCCTAAAAGCCGAATCAAACGCACCAATACGAGAACCACTAATTAAGAGCCCTGAATTGAGAGCACTGAATTGAGAGCTCTGAAGCAAGAGCCATAAATCAAGAGACAAAAGAGAGCAATATGTTGATAGAGGTACTGGACGCAAAATCATTTGAAGATTTTGCTGACCACGAAAAAGTTGTACGTTGTCACGATCCGAAGAGCGGCCTGTTGGCGCTTATCGCCATTCACAACCGCAATCTTGGCCCCGCTCTGGGGGGTTGCCGGATGCGCCCCTATGAAAACGAGCAGGACGCGATTACCGATGTGCTGCGCTTGTCCCGGGGTATGACCTACAAGTCTGCCCTGGCCTCTCTGCCACTGGGCGGCGGTAAATCAGTCATTATCGGCGACCCTTCAAATGGTAAATCGGAAGCTTTACTGCGTGCCATGGGGGAGTTCATCAACACCCTAAATGGTGCGTATATTGGCGCAGAAGATTCCGGCACCAGCGTTGCTGATCTGCGCATAATGCACGAGGTCACCGAACATGTAGCGGGAATACACGAACGCAAATTGAGTGATGGCAGCACCGCAAACGGAGACCCCTCTCCATCAACGGCCTACGGTGTTCTCCAAGGTATCAAAGCCAGTCTAAAGCATCGCTTCAAATCCGATTCTGTGGATGGTGTCAGGATAGCGGTACAGGGCGTCGGTAACGTTGGCCGAAACCTCGTGAACCTGTTAGTCAAAGAAGGCGCGGAGGTGCTCATTTCAGATGCCTATGAACCCGCCATTCAACGCGTACTGGACCTACATTCGGTACAGGTCATTAACAACGATGACATTCACAAACAACAAGTTGATGTCTATGCGCCCTGCGCACTCGGCGGTGGTTTGAACACATCCACGCTGGTTGAGATTCAGGCGCCGATTGTTGCGGGTGCTGCAAATAATCAACTCGCTAATGACGGTGCAGGGCAATACCTGTTTCATAAAGGTACGCTCTATGCGCCGGATTTTGTGATTAATGCCGGGGGCATTATTGATATTTTCTATGAGCGACGCGGATATGACCATGGAAATGTGCTTAGGCACATCAACAAGATCCAAGATACGTTAGGGGAAATTTTTACCTACTCCGAAGAGCATCAGGTACCCACCCATGTTACCGCTGAGAAGCTAGGTGAATCACGGTTCCTGGGCATAGATATTAGTGACGTCGCTTAACGGCTAAGCGACATCACTGTCTCTAGCTGACTACAGACCCAACACCATCTTGGCCATAATATTCCGCTGGATTTCATTCGATCCTGCGTAGATTGCAACCTTGCGTGTGTTGAAATATGCCGGCGCAGTTGCCGCGGCATATTCTGGTCCGATGGGATCAAATTCCACATTCTTGAGCACGCCGGAATTGTCGAAGGGGATGGTGTAGTTACCTACCGCTTCAACCGCAAGTTCCGTTAGGGCCTGCTGCAGTTCGGTGCCACGACATTTTAAGAGGGAAGATTCCGGTCCAACATTTTTACCGGTACTGAGACTGCTGAGAATACGTAGCTCGGTAAATTCCATCGCATGAATTTCAATTTCCAGTTGGCTAAGTTTTCGCTGGAAATCTTCATCGTCAATCAATTTGGAACCGTCGGAAGCCAATTCTGCTTCCGCCATGCGTCTTAGACCCGACAACCCTGCCTTTAATCCGTGGGAATAGGCGTTGCCTCGCTCAAACTCGAGCAGGTACTTGGCATAGGTCCAACCTTTGCCTTCTTCACCAATTCGATTCTCAACGGGCACACGCACATCGGTGAAATGGACCTCGTTGATTTCCTGATGACCTTCAGCCGGTCCATCTATGGTAATAATGGGTCGAACTTCGATACCCGGCGTTTTCATGTCAATCAGGAGAAAGGAAATACCCATCTGACGAATGTTCTCGTCACTGGTCCGAACCAGACAAAAAATCATATCCGCGTACTGGCCCAGGGTGTTCCAGGTCTTTTGTCCATTTACAACATACTCATCACCGTCACGAACCGCTTTGGTGCGAAGTGAAGCCAGATCGCTTCCCGCTCCGGGCTCTGAATACCCCTGACACCACCAGGCTTTACTCGACAGGATATCCGGCAGGTATTTTGCTTTTTGCTCTTCAGAGCCATATTTCATAATGACAGGCGCAACCATCGACTGGCCAAAAGGCATGATCCCAGGTGTGTCCGCCGCAGCCATTTCAAGATCAAAGAGATATCGCTCGGTTGGCGAGAAATCTGGTCCACCCAACTCTGCTGGCCAGTTGAGTCCAGCCCAACCTTTCTTATAGAGCGCCTGCTGCCAATAAACGTGGTCTTCCTTGTCTAGGTGACCGTTGGCGCTGCGTCTATGACGCTGCTGCATTTCCTCGGGATAGTTATCTTTGATCCAATTGCGTACTTCCAATTGGAATGCGAAGTCTGCTTCGCTGAATTTCAGATCCATAGTTGGCTCGGCTTAAATTTTAAGGTGGCTAGTAAAAGGTGGTTATTATAAGTATCTCGACATGAGATGCCACGGGGGGTTATACACTCTTCGCACGGCCCTCGACAATCTGGACAAAAGACCTGGTTTGTAGTTCAGCCACGGTCAAACCGGAGGCCAGGACCTCGGTTTCAACCAGGGCGCCGCATTGCAGCCCGTTGACAAAGAAGTTAACCAGGCCCTGTCCGGTGGCGGCGTCATCAAAGGTATTGCCCGATAATGAGGCCTGGGCCGCGGTTTCGATAAAGCGTTTTAGCCGGATCTGGGCTTCTTCCAACCCCTGCAAATAAAAGTAAAAAACCGCAGCAAACCGCACCGGTATTTGCGCTGGATTTAAATCCCAGCCCTGATAAATACCTAGCCTCATTGAATGCAAAATATTGTCAAAATGTAATTGCCATGCACTGGCGACAATCTGCCGATTTTCATTAAGTTCTGTCTCCGCCAGATCCGCCCCCTTGTGGAGAGGAATAGGCATGATGTTGGTGATGCCATCACAGACGTTCACGCCGGTCCCCGTTAATCCGGCAATCAGCATCTGCCGAGCAAAATCCGCGGCACTATGGGTGTGGGATTGAAAGGAAGAGGCAACATTACAGCTGGCTGTGTAATCAAATGTACCCAGTACCACCGTCGTGACCCGCCCTGCTCCGGCGTCGACCAGTTGCCGCAGACCAAACTGGCCAGTTTCGTTAAACAACATTTGGACATTTTCGAGCATCAGTTCAACCCGGATTGTCCCGGGTAAAATGCCGGTTCGATTTTCCAGTAGCTCAATAGCTTTACACAAAACCTGTACCTGAATCATCGAAGTCACTTTTGGCAAGGTGACATAAAAAACAGGCGGGAACTGCCCAGATGCCGCCACAACCAGCCTCGAAACAAAAAGATCCAGGGTTCTTAAGCTACGGACCTTGGCTTCTTCTGTTAATGCTTTGATTCGTATACCAACACTCGCGGGTAGTTCGTCCCGTTGCAGACCCTCTGCCATCGCCTCAGCGGCACTGGCAACGTGATCATCTTCTTCTTTATCGGTGCGGGTGCCGTAACCATCCTCAAAATCCGCCCGGTGATCTTCGATTGGCTCGGCCTTCAACTTCTCTCCGACTCGCGTAAAAACTGCCGCCGCGAGTTCTGGGGAATGGCTAATACCCAAATTGCTGGCAAACATTTCCGGGCTCTGGGCGTACTCAACAAAGTGCCGCTGGGCCAATCCACCAATCTTGGCAGTTGCTCCCGATTTATAAAGATGGGCGCCACCGTAAAGCGTATGAACCGGCTGGCGTAGCGGGCTTTCACCGGGAAAACGAGTGGCATATGCCTGGTTGGCAACGGCGAGCTGTTCCATTAGTGGTACCAGGCTCTCTTGATCGATAGTGGTTTGCATGGTCGGTTGCCTTTTGGTTCGGAAGCTTAAGTCCGGCGATTCTGATGGCGCCATAATATAGAATCCGCAGTTGACCTACATCATGCAATTCCACTCGGGTTTGCGCTAAGGTGTGCCCCTCAACTTATACGACCGACAGCGATTTTAATGACAGACCAGGCCCACATAGAACCCGTTCGCGACTATTTTCTCCAACTGCAAACCGACATTTGCGACAAGTTGGCTGGGATAGACGGCGATGCAAACTTCTCGATTGAAGATATTCGCCAACCCAATGGTGCGCACTCCCGGCCAAGGGTCATCGATAATGGTCAACATATTGAACGGGGAGCCGTCCAATTCAGCTATAGCATGGGAGACTCCCTACCACCGGCGGCAAGTGAGCGGAACCCGGAGCTTGCGGGAAAGGGCTTTCAAGCCACCGCTATCTCAATGATCATGCATCCACGAAATCCATATGTACCTACATTCCACGCCAATCTGCGGTTTTTCCTGGTTGATGGTACCCATTGGCACTTCGGCGGTGGTTTTGACCTGACGCCCTACTATCCCTTTGAGGAAGACGTCATTCACTGGCATAAAACAGCCAAGGCAGCCTGTGATCCATTCGGCGCGGACATCTATGCAAAATTCAAATCCTGGTGTGATGACTATTTTTATCTGAGCCATCGAGGTGAAGCACGCGGGGTCGGCGGCGTGTTTTTTGACGACTGGAATCAAGGGGGTTTTGACCAGAGTTTTAGCCTGGTTAAAAGTATTGGTGACGCCATTTTACCCGCCTACGCCCCCATTTTAGAGTCCCGCAAAGACACGCCATTTGGTGAACGCGAGGAGGAATTCCTGCTCTATCGTCGCGGTCGATATGCGGAGTTTAACCTCGCCATCGATCGAGGCACCCGTTATGGGATCCAGTCGGGCCGAAGAATTGAATCGGTGTTGGCTTCCATGCCGCCTAGAGCAATCTGGAAATACAACTGGCGCCCTGAACCTGGATCAGCTGAGGCGGACCTTTACGACAATTATCTGCCGGTCAAATCCTGGCTGGCTGATTCTTGACTATACTTTCATCGGGACCTCCTGATTTGCCGTGCACCAGCGTGGGGAGGCAAGACCTTTAGCAGGCACTGATATGGAAAGCGTTGAGAACTGGTACGAAAAAATTGTCTTTGAAAAGATCCGTCAAATGGCACTGGAAGACTCCGGAACCAAGCGCCAATTTGACGCGTCGCTCTGGGCCGACGTTGCCTGTCTTTCCCTCAATCACCTGCCCCCTCGATACGTACGTCACTCGGTGGACATGACCTTTTATTTATCTCCCCATGAACAGTTAGAGATGGACAAAAGAGTCGACAAGGCCATCGCAAATGCCATGGCCTACGTGGACCAGCATCCCCTCACCAGTGGGCCCCTCACGAACGGGCAAGACGCTGCCTGAACTGTACTCTCGCATGTACTTTCGACATGTACTTTCGACATGTACTTGCAAGCCAACACTTCCCGCATGAACTTTTAGGACAAAGCACGTAAAGTAGCTCGCTTCAAAGTGACTGTTTGCCGTTCATGCTTCGAAGTAAGTTACCGTTAGTTGGTACCACCATATTCACTACCATGTCAGCGATGGCTGCCGAGTATGGTGCGATCAATCTGTCCCAGGGATACCCAGATTTCTCTCCGCCCGCCGCACTCCTTGACGCCCTGAGTAAAGCCCTTGCTGATGGTAAAAATCAGTACCCACCAATGATTGGCATCCACGAATTACGTGAACAAATTCAGCACAAAGTGCTTGGGATGTACCGGGCTGATGTTGATCTGAATACGGAAATCACAATTACCTCCGGGGCTACCGAGGCATTATTTGTCGCCATTCAAGCTTCAGTCCAGCAAGGCGACGAGGTGATTGTGTTAGACCCCGCCTACGATGCCTACGATCCAGCCATTCAATTGGCCGGTGGCCGAGCCGTGCACGTCAGTATGACTTCAGCATTTGCAATTGACTGGCAGCAGGTTGAAGACAGCATTACCGCAAAAACCAGCACGCTCATTATCAACTCGCCCCATAACCCTTCGGGCAGCGTACTGACGTCCTCGGACCTGGTTGAACTCAGCAGGCTCGTCGAACGGCACAACCTCACCGTGATCAGCGATGAAGTTTACGAACATATGGTGTTTGATGGCCAACCACACTTGAGTCTGCTCAGTCATCCGGAACTCAGAGCACGATCATTTGTTATTTCCTCCTTCGGTAAAACCTACCATGCAACGGGCTGGAAAGTCGGTTATGCCATTGCACCAACCGCCTACACAGTCGAGTTTCGCAAGATCCATCAGTTTGTTACCTTCACGACCCATACACCTAGTCAATACGCCATAGCCGATTACATGCAACACCACGGCGAACACCATATCGAGCTACCGAGCTTCTACCAGGAGAAACGGGATTTGTTTTTGGCCCTGATGGATAAGTCGCAATTCAAGATGACACCAACACCTGGCACCTATTTCCAACTTGCGGATTACAGCGCGATTTCTGACCTCGATGACGTCAATTTTGCCGCGCACCTGACCCAGGTTGTTGGGGTTGCGGCCATCCCTATTTCAGTCTTCTACAATAGCCCGCCAAATCAAAAGGTGGTCCGCTTCTGTTTTGCAAAATCAGATGACACCCTCAAATTAGCAGCGGAGAAGCTGGTCGCCTTTTCAAATAGCAATACACCTGGGACTAGCACTAGTCAGGTTGGTGGATCATGACAAGACTCAAACTTGGGCTCATTCAGTCCCACTTACATTGGGAAGATCCAGCCGCCAATCGCGCGCATTTTGAAGCAAAGTTGTTCGCCATGGCTGCCGCGGACCTCATTGTGCTGCCAGAAATGTTTTCGACCGGCTTTTCAATGAACTCAGAACAGCACGCAGAAGCAATGACCGATAAAACCGTGGTCTGGTTACAATCACAGGCTGACGAATTAAAGACTGCGATATGTGGCAGTGTGATGATCCGGGAGGCAGGCCAATTTTATAACCGGTTTTTGCTCTGCAAACCGAATGAAACACCGATTCAGTATGACAAGAAACACCTGTTCCGAATGTCTGGAGAACACCAACATTTTTCCGCCGGTTCTGAACGGCTTGTAGTTGAACTAAAGGGAGTACGAATTTGCCCACAGGTTTGTTATGACTTGAGGTTCCCTGTCTTTAGCCGCAACATCTTTAGCCGCAACATCTTTAGCCGCAACAAGGGAGACTATGACCTGCTCCTTTATGTTGCAAACTGGCCCGCAAAACGCCGCCAGCACTGGCGAACCCTGCTAACCGCCAGGGCAATAGAAAACCAGGCTTATGTGGTCGGTCTAAATCGAGTCGGCACCGACGGCAACCAGGTTGATTACAGTGGCGACTCTGGGTTGATACATCCAAACGGCAAATGGCTGTCCGATCTCTCCTCGGGAGACACCAGCGCAATTATAGAAATTGATCTCGCGGACCTGGAACAGTACCGGCAGGACTTTCCGGCGTGGCAGGATGCGGACCGATTTACGCTAGAGGATTAACCGGAAACTAATGCGGCCGCACATTAATCACCGTCACCGACGGCGTATTCAGTTCTGGATCGACGTTAAAGCCTCGTACCAGTACAACTGAATCATTTACCTCAGCCAGGCCCAACGCTTCTGCAGTGCTTCGAGCCAGTTCATTTGGATTGCTCTTGCCTGCCTCAGGAACCATAACCGGTATAACACCCCAGAGTAACGACATCCGTTGCAAAGCTCTCATGTCGCTGGTGATTGCGACTATGGGCGCTGCCGGACGAGCCGTGCTGACCGTGGCTGCAGAAGTGCCCCCTTTGGTCACGACCATCACACCGCTTGCCATAATCTGCCGGGAAATCTGTGCTGCTGCATTTGCAATCACATTCCATACCGGCAGCGCTTCATTTGGCGTCTGATCTATCCCATGACCCCAGACCCCGTCTCGCCACAGATAAGCTTCAGTTTGTCTAGCCACCCGGTGCATGGTTCTAACGGCCTCTTCAGGGAATAATCCCATTGCGGTTTCGCCGGACAACATAATGGCATCAGCACCCCGCTCAACCGCATGGGAAACATCCGTCACCTCAGCCCGGGTAGGTCTTGAATGGGTAATCATGGATTCCAGCATTTGAGTGGCCACAATCACCGGTTTGCCTTTGCTTCGGCTCAAATCAATGAGCTGGGTCTGGGCGATAGGGACCTGCTCTGCCGGTAACTCAACCCCAAGATCTCCCCGCGCCACCATAATACCGTCGGACGCATCGAGAATTTCATCGGCATTTTCCAGGGCCTCTGGCTTTTCGATTTTGGAAATAATTCGCGCGTCGGTTTGATGCTCGTTGATAAGCGCTCGAAGTGGTGCAAGGTCCTCTGCCTGCCGAACAAATGACAGGGCAATGTAGTCCACGCCCAAATCCAGGGCAAATTTAGCATCGACAAAATCTTTTTCGGTCATTGCCGGCGCGGAAACCGCAACCCCCGGGAGGTTAATGCCCTTGTGATTACCCAGTTCTCCACCATGAATCACCTGGCAAATCACATCAGAGTCGGACTTTGATTCAACTCGCAGTTCGAGGAGTCCATCTGACAGTAAAATACGGTCATCGATTTTGACGTCGGCTGCCAACAACGGATATTGCGAGGGGATTAAACCCGGCGACCCTATGACATCCCGGGTTGTGATCGTAACCTGTTCACCGGTGACAAGATGGATGCTGTCCCCGACAAACTTCCCGGTTCGAATTTTTGGTCCACAAAGATCAGCCAGAATCGCAATGGGACGATCTAATTCGACCCCAAGCCGCCGTATATGTTGGTAAGCCTCGGTATGGGCCTGATGCTCGCCGTGGGACATATTCAATCTGAAGACATTAACGCCAGCTTCAATCAACCCCGTTAGCATCTCGGGACTTGAAGATGCTGGACCAACCGTGGCGACAATTTTTGTCCGGCGATACTTTAAAAGATTGATCTGAGTGGTAATCGCCATATTGACCCCGGGGATTAACTGCATTAGCGTCATAGACGTTACCGTTCGCACCCCAGCTAAGCAAGTTGGAAGGACGTCAAACTGGAGCAATTGTTATGGCTGAGTTGAGTATCCCCAGAGCGCACTCTGATGAGTGGTATGACAATCTCGCCATCAATCAGACGGGTTACTACTACCCCTGGCAATCAGAAGTTGGCCAAAAAAATGGAGAAGCCGCTTTTCTGGAGATGCTCGAAGAGCACCTGACCCCAGAAACCCGGGTGCTCGAGGTAGGTTGTGGCCATGGTGATCTGGCCCTGAATATTGCCGCTAGCTGCCATTCAGTCATCGCCTATGACCGGGTGCCGACCTATATTGACCTGGCAAAATCCAATCAAAAGGCCGCCGGTATCAACAATGTTGAATTTCTTTGTCACAATGCCTGGGATGGTAGTGCGGCTAATCTCCCAGCAAAGCCAGATAGTGTTGATCTCATTATTGGCCGTCGAGCGCCCATTCACTGGCTCACGGGCGCCAAACAGGTTTGTAGATCAGGCGCCACCTTACTTGCCCTATGCCCTATGGAAGAGCCCATTCCTGCCTGGTCAAGCAAGCTGCCGCCAAAACTCCACTATGAAAACTCAGGTCGCCATACGGGCCATGGTTCAATTCACCAGTCGGTAGAGAATCGCCTCCATCAAGCAGGACTCACACTCGACAGTGGCTGGGGATTTGATGTACCAGAAGTCTTTTCTCAGCCCGAAGAACTGTACCGCATGATTACCTGGGGATTACCAGCTTCTGAAGTACCTCCCTACGATGAGATTTCCTACAAGGTGGATGGAATTTACGACAAGTATGCTGAGGCGCAGGGCATTGTGATGCGTCATTGCCGTTTTCTATTTAAGGCGATTGTGCCCTAGGTCACAATTAGCGTAATTCTCCAACAAGCATTCATTCTTTTGTGGCCACAAAGCCCTATAATCATTTTTTTTAATTAGTAGGCTTACATCGTGCTGTATTACCTCGGCCAGTATCTGGCTGATGTCGCAGGTCCATTTCGACTGCTCACGTCCTATATATTCCTCACCGGTTTGGGCACTGCCGTTGCCGCACTCCTCACCTGGTGGTTATTGCCGAAACTCTGGCATTTGCTCCCCACGGACAAAGGAAGAGAGTTTGCCGTTGATGCCGAAAAAAGCATCGGCAAACCCGTCAGCGCAGGGCTAATTTTTATTCCCATTTTTTTAATCACCAGTGTACTTGTTGTCCCCTTCGACTGGATGTTTTTTGGCATATTGCTCTGTGTCGCCTTTGCGATGCTGGTGGGCTACCTGGATGACCGTGCCATCGGCGGCTGGAGCGAGTACCGTCTGGGTGCTATTGACCTTGGGGTTGCCCTGGTCGCTTCCATGATCATTTGCCAGCTACAGCCCTACACCATATGGCTGCCCCTGTTTAAAGACCCGATCATCATTAGTCCGTATCTGTTTGTACTGGGTGCCACCATACTGATTTGGGTCTCAATCAACGCCACAAACTGCACCGATGGGGTTGATGGACTCTCCGCTAGCCTATCGGGCATGGGGATCCTTTTCCTCGGAATCATTCTCTATGTGATTGTTGGCCACGCTGACATTGCTAACTACTTGCTTGTTCCACACTACGAACAGGGTGCGGACTGGGCCACCATGGCATTTGTTCTAGTCGGCTGCTTAACCGGTTATCTATGGCATAACAGCTATCCCAGCGCTGTGTTAATGGGGGATGCTGGCTCCAGACCGATCGGCTTGATGCTCGGTGTACTAGTCCTGGCCTGCGGCAATCCATTTCTGATTCTTGTGGTGGCGTTTGTGGTTCTGGTCAATGGCGCAACCGGCATGATCAAGGTGGCACTGCTCAGATTTTTCAAGATCGGCATATTTGGCCAGATTCGATATCCGCTCCATGACCACGTTAGACACAAACTGGGATGGTCCAATACCCAGGTACTGGTGAGGTTTATGCTGTTACAGGCCGTCGGAACACCCATTCTATTAGTGTTGCTGCTTAAAATTCGCTAGTGGTACAAAAAGACTAAAACCGGACAAATTTCAGGCAAAAAAAAGGCCCGAGAAAGGCCTGTGTAATGGGGGGGTTAACTAAGCTGTTATTAGTAATACAACTCCCATGCCAAAAACTGAGTGCGGGGCATAATAATTTATATATCAACAACTTACGACTAGAAACCAGCGGATTACTAGCGGCCAAATAACTGCCTAAAACGTCACAATCTGACCCGCTAGGCACTCAAAACATACCCCTTCTAGCCGAATGCCGTTCCTGCTTCCGGTAATCTCGCCTAGAATAAGGTATCGCGGGTGTTCATCGGTGTACTCCATTCGTATTTTAAGTCTCATTTTGTTTAGCAGCATTTGTCTCTTCTCCTCTGGTGTGAGCTGGGGTGCTGAGCCCGTGGACCCTGCAAAGCTTGCCGCCATTAAGGAGTTGATCACGGTCACCGGCGCTGCCACCAATAGCGAGCAATACGCCCGGGCTTTCTCCCAACAACTGGTGTCGGTACTGCGCATTAGCAATCCACAATTACCGGACTCCGCAATACAGATTGTCAATGAAGAGGTTGGCCAGTCAGTCAAAGAGGCCTTTAACGAAGAATCCCTGCAACAGGAAATCTATCCAATCTATGCCAAATATTTCACTCTGGAGGAACTTGAAGGGCTGATTGCCTTTAACAAGTCCCCTGCTGGGATTAAGGCTAATCAGGTGATGCCACAACTTATGGCGGAAAGTATGCAGGCCGCCCAACTCTGGTCCCGTTCGATCACACCGCAGATATCCAAGCGGGTGTTGGAAAGATTCCAAAAGGAAGGCATCCAGATCCGACTGGTTGCACCCGAACCAAACACAACGCCTTAAATAGCCCCTGTTTCAAGATCTCGAATCAAGAACTCGTTTGAAGGTCCCGGGGATTAATCAGCGAGGTCAGGATGTGATCCTCCCATTGACCATCAATCAGCAGAAACTGTTTAGCCAGCCCCTCCACCTCAAAGCCTAGTTTTGCAAGCAGCCGTCCACTGCGTTCGTTACGGGGTAAATAATTAGCCATAATCCGATGCAGTAACAATTCTTCGAATATAAACCGACAGGCTGGTTTTAATGCTTCCGCCATTAGACCACAGCCCTGATGTCGCTCTGACAGCGCATAGCCGAGGTGGCAGGATTGAAAGGTGCCCCGGACAATATTGGTAAAATTACAAACGCCAATCACTTCGGATTCAGCGGGATCCAGAATCACCAGTGCCACGGAAAGTCCCTGCTGAAATTCCCTTTTGTGCTGCTGGAGCTGCATGCGCCAGTAATTATCGGTGAAGAACTCCGGCCGACGTCGGGGTTCCCAGGGGGCCAGGTGCTCGCGATTTTCCCGGCGAAACAACACCATCTTGCCAGCTTCTGAAGGCTCTAACAGGCGAATCCTGGTATTTTTGGTGACCAGATCGGGGAAACGATGGGGTAAAGCCATCTACTGTATATCCAGTATTTGGTTAGCAGCCCGGCTAAAGTTTTCGTAATCACAATCTTCACCCAGATCAATTTCTTCACCCCGCTGCATCTTGAGTAGCGAAAACTTGCCTGCCGCTGCCTGCATAACCACACCGTTAGGTGCACCTTCCGAAGATAGATAAAGAACAGCTGGGCTGACTTGTTGGGGTTGCCCCCTCGCAGCGCCGTCTGGCAGAGATTCTGTCATTCGTGTGAGTGCCGCGGGAACAAGACAATTCACATGGATTCCCTTTCTCGAGCCTTCTAGCTTCAACACATTCATCAAACCGATTAGGCCCATTTTTGCCGCGGCATAATTGGATTGCCCAAAGTTGCCGAACAGCCCTGATTCAGAGCTCGTCAGCACAACTCTGCCCCAACCCTTCTCAGCTAAAATCGGCCAGGCCGCATGGGTTACAAATACGGCACCCATGAGGTGAACATCTAGTACCGCACGAAAATTTTCCATGGTGACATTGGCAAATGTTTTATCTCGAAGAATGCCGGCGTTGTTGACAACTATGTCGATGGTACCGAATGACTCAACCGCAAAATCAACAATGTCTGCGGCGCTCGATTCTGATGCCACCGAATGGGTACTGGCAACCGCGGCACCACCGCTTGCGCGTATTTCATCGACAACGGTTTGAGCCGTGTGCCCGGAGCCTGTGCCATCGATTGCACCACCCAGGTCATTGACCACAACCCGTGCTCCACGCCGAGCAAATTCAAGCGCATGGGATCGCCCTAGCCCACCACCGGCGCCGGTGACAATAACAACCTTGCCTGAAAATTCTCCATCAGTATTTGGCATAGATATGCGCCATTGGAGTCGATTTCAAAATATTAACTCAATTTTACCCTGGGCGGCGAACCATAATCGTATAGGGAACCCTATGATTCGTATCTAAAAACTGGCTGGTTATTTCGAAGCCTAGACGATGGTAAATGCGAATGGCTCTCGAATTGAAGTTTGCTACCGTGAGCCGTAATGGGTTGGCGGCGAGGGTTTCCGTGGCGTATGCGACAATGGCTCGAAAAAATTGAGTCCCACGCCCCTGATAGATAAGCTCCGGACGCATGCCTAAGCCGATATCTAATGCTGGTTCCTCATAGCAACCACCGGCTACCTGACCATCCTCGCCAAAGGAACAAAAGCCAACAAACCCGTACTCGGCATCTCGGATGCCATAAAAACCATTGGCAGGATCAACAAATTCCTGAATAAGCGCGTCAATATCCTCAGGTTCCGGCGGATCATAAAAATCATAGGGGACTGGATAGCGCCAATCCAAAATATCTCGAGCTTCCTCCTCCGTCAGGGGCTGGATCCGATAGCTTGCGGTCGAGAGACTCGTTGTAGAAAAGCTAAAATCCAACAGTTCAACTCATTCGCAATAAACAAGCTTGCTATCCTATTGGAGGGTGAAATACTCTGCAATATCATCCGGTCCGATAGTGTAGTCATAGGTTAAGGTTCTTGTATGATTAAGTTGATGAACAAATTGATGCACAAATTTCTCGTGAACGCAGTCACTCTGTTCACGATTCTATTCAGTCCGTTGGCGATCAGTGAAGAATTTGACTGGGCGCCCAGTATCAACCCTGGTGACACGTTCCCGGCATTCTCTCTGGGTGACCAGGACGGATTGGAACAAACAAACGCCAGTATCAGCGGTGAAAACGGCTATCTTATTCAGTTTAATCGTTCAGTTGTCTGGTGAGGATTCTGCAAACGACAACTCGTGCAGTTGTCCGAATACACACCGAAGTTTGAGGCGATAGGCATTAAGGTACTGACGGTGACTTACGATAGTCAGGCAGATGCCAAGAAATTCTATGATCGTAATCAGTTAGCCTACCCAATTTTATTTGACGAGCAAAGCACGTTGATCAAAGAGTTAGGCATTCTGAACACGGGACCGAAACCCGGAGATGCGGCTTATGGCATTCCTTATCCCGGTCTATTCCTTGTCGATAGCGATGGAAAAGTGTTCGCAAAATTCGCCGAGAAGAGCTTTAAAGACAGACCCAACTATGACGGCATACTGAGTACTGCCGAGAAACTCAGCCAATAGGTCTACTGGCTTGAAAGCTTCATGTTCGCTATCCTGCTGGCTCAAGAACTAGTGAGATAGCAACATGAATCGAGCCCTTTTGCTCCTTAGCATTCTGTGTCTGACACAGCCTTCATTTGCCCAGAGCCAACCAATGGATTGGCAGGCTTTCGAAGCCCGAAGCTTACAAACCCTGGTGGATTTGATCCAACTGGATACCTCCCAACCGGCGGGTAACGAATATCTCGCCACAGATTACCTCGCAAAAAGACTCAAAGCAGCTGGCATACCCTATAAGACCTATGAGCCCGTAAAAGGCCGAACCAGCATCGTTGCGCGGCTTAAGGGTAACGGCAGCAAAGCACCGGTCTTGCTCCTCGGGCATACGGATGTTGTCACCATCGAACGTGAAAATTGGACCTTTGAACCCTTCAGCGGCACCGTCGCCGAGGGAAAAATATTTGGACGAGGTGCCTCGGATGATAAAGGCATCGTCGCCGGTAGCTTCGAAGTCCTGCTAGCCCTGAAAGAACTCAATGTACCTTTAGACCGCGATGTTATTTTTCTCGGTGTGGCTGATGAAGAAGCCGGCGGTACCCTCGGCATCACTTATCTTGTTGAGCATCATCTCGATGACATCAAAGCAGAGTTTGCTTTTAATGAAGGCGGCGGCGGCGCAATTGATCTAGAGACCAACAAATATATTAATTTCTCAATCAGCACCGCAGAAAAAACCCCACGCCGGGCAAAACTGATTGTCGACGGCAAGGCGGGACATGGCTCAATTCCAACCAGAGATAATGCAATCGGCGTGATGGCACGGGCGGTTGCTCGATTATTTGATAGTCCCCTGCCGATGGAACTCAACGATACTACTCGGACTTACTTCACACGGCTCGCTGCAACCAGACCCGACGCTGAAGCAGAGGTCTATCGTAAAATTCTTGAACCTAGTCCTTCTTTAGAAACCCAGGAGCAACTTCGAGATATTAATCCCTACTTTTTTTCGATTATTCGAACTTCGGTCTCACCAACTATTTTCCAGGGGGGCTATCAGCGAAACGTTATTCCTTCAAGAGCAGAAGCGACTCTAGACATCCGTGCACTGCCGGGAACGGACCCTGAAGTCATGTGGGCTGCCATTAGCAAAATCATTGACGACCCCAACGTTCGCATAGAACCTATGGCAGTGACCCGGCCCGCCCATGATCCAGCATCCCTGACTACACCGTTGTTTAACGCGATTGAACGGGTCATCAAACAGGAGTTCCCTGAAGCCGTAGTCTTGCCCACCATGTCCACGGGAGCCACGGACTCCGCGCAGTTAAGAGCCGCCGGTATTCCCACATATGGATTTGGTCCCGGCCGCTATCTGGGGGAAAGCAACGGCGTCCACGGTAACGATGAGTTTCTTCGCATCAAGGGCTACAACGACTACCTAAAATTGCTGTGGCTTATCGTCAACGATGTGGCTGCTACTAAATAGATAAGTAAACAGCCTTGAGCGGGTAAACAGCCCTATACCATATAGGTTTTTGATTTCTCAAAGCTTGCCTCGGCCGAGTGAACGATATCCATAAAGATATCTTTTGCCGGCCGAACCGCTCGAATCATACCCATGCCTTGCCCCGCAAACCCCGGATTGATATCAGCTCGACCATCACGGCTCGCAGCCGCCATCACCGGTCCAGCAACAGCGCCCTGATAAGGCATTGGTAACGGGTTTATATCAGCATGCTCCCAGGCATCGGTCCATTTGCTGCGAATAATCCTCGCGGGTTTA
>TARA_R110002072_G_scaffold236749_1_pt1 | contig 40875 bp, 33 predicted proteins | sample TARA_R110002072 | Tara Oceans TARA_R110002072 (sample SAMEA4397118) | marine metagenome | biome: Polar Biome; feature: [SRF] surface water layer (ENVO:00010504); material: water (ENVO:00002006), including particulate matter (ENVO:01000060) such as... | depth 5 m
CATAGTCATATCTGCGATAGACAAGAATTTTAATGCTAGGGCAATTTCTACAAAACCTAAAGTGACTTTGACACTGTTCATCCACCCGCCCGATTTTGGCATGGAATTCAACCAACCCGGGAAGGCAGCAAAAAGTGCAAATGGAAGTGCCAATGCCAGTGAAAATCCAAACATCCCAACAAGTGGACCCACAGGGATTCTTCCTAAAATTGTAGGACCACCACCCACAGCAGTTTCAACTAATAGAGTTCCAATTATGGGACCTGTACAAGAGAACGAAACCAAAGATAACGTAAATGCCATAAAGAAAATTCCGGCAAGACCGCCCTGATCTGATGCTTTGTCTGTTTGGCTAATCCATTTACTGGGAAGTGTGATTTCAAAATAGCCAAAAAAGGAAATGGCAAATACAATAAACAATACCGCAAAACCTATATTAAACCAGGCGTTTGTTGAAAGTAAATTCAATGCATCTGCACCAAATAAACCGGTAATCAACAAGCCCAAAATAACGTAAATAACAATGATTGACAATCCATAGATTACAGCATTTTTTAATCCTTTTGCTTTACTGGTACTGCTTTTGGTAAAGAAACTTACGGTAAGTGGTATCATTGGAAACACACAAGGAGTAAGTAATGCAATAAGCCCCCCTAAGAATCCTGCTATAAAAACCCACCAAAAATTACTTGAATCTTCTTCTTCCTGTGAGGTTCCTGAACAATCTGTATTGGCATCTGTATAATCAAATTCAAAATAAACAGGGGTTCCCTCACCGGTCACTTTATCTGAAGATGATTTTAATCCGGCTCCCTCAAAAACAAATTCGCCAGTTTCCGGATTGAAATTAAAATCCAATCCCGTGGGAGGCAAACACTTTTCATCATCACACGCCATAAATTCCAAAAAGCCCGAAATAGGTTTGCTTTTATCAAGCACCTTTACTGAAATTTCAAAACGACCATCTTCTCTTAATTTGATGGTTTCCATTTCAAACAATTTATCAAAACCGGAAACGATATTGGAACTACTTTCGCTTATTTCTTTAAAAACATCAAAACCGGACTCATCATCAAAAACAACTTCAGTGGGAAGCGGCCCCAATAAATCGGGGTCCATTTTGTGTGAATAAATCGACCAGCCTTCATCAATAACGGCATCAAAAACAAAGGTGTAAACATCTTCATTTAGGGTGATTAATTGACCTTTCCAAGTCACCGGATTGATGAATTCTTCAGATTCAAACATTACATCCTGAGTTGAATCTATTGTTTCCTCTGGAGCGTTTTCTTCTAATTGGAATACAAACTCCAATAACTCCGGTGCCAGACATTTTTCGTCATCACACACCATATAGTAAACCTCGGCTTTAATTACTTGCAATGAGGGGTTTGTGACTTTTACTTTTTGGCTAAAAAGAACTTCTCCTTCAAACTTTTTAATGTCCATTTTAAAAATGGGGTCAAACATAGGAGCTTTATCGGGTTCCTGTGTGTTGCCAACCAATTCAAAATCGCCTGTCTCAATACCGGGATATGAAAATTCAGTGGGAATGGGTCCTTCATCACCGGAACCCTCTTGAGAATAAAGATACCAGCCGGCGTCTAGGGTTGCTTTGAAAATTAAGGTGTAATTCTCAGAATCTGTATTTTCTAAGGATGTTTCCCATGCAATGGGGTTGAGAATTTGACTTTGTGCAAGGAATGAAGAACACAAAAGAAGAAGGGCTAAAAAGAATCTACTCATTATTGAAGCTGAATTTTTAAAATAGTCTTGGTTTTTGATGTCACTTTAAATCTGTTGTCAGCTCTTAAACCCAATACCCATACTACTTCATCACCACTTAAAAGCAACCAGATTTTTTTCTTAGCTAGCAAAGATAACTTTTCATCTTTAAAAAACTTGCTAATTTTCTTTTTTCCGATCATACCAAAAGGGTGAAATACATCTGCTTCCCTCCATCTTCTTAGTCTCAATGGAAATTTTAAAAGATCATAATCAACAAAAATTGTCTCTTTAGAAACATCCTCAAGCTCTTTAACACGTTCAAAAGATATTTTGACAGGCTTTTCAATGGATTGAGTATCTCTTAATATTTGAATCTCCTGTGAATCAGTATGTGAGTTGTCTGAGGAAATAGATTGCAAAATTAAATAATCACGATTCTTTAAAAGAATATGTGTTCTTGAAACAACCTGCTTCCCTGATTGTCCACTCAGTAATTCGTAAATATCATCCCAGGCAGTAAAACCAAAAGGGACTAAAAGTTCATACAAAAGTGCTTTCACATTGGGAAGTTTTTTCAACTTAGAAACTGAAAGTCTATAGCCTTCTTTAGTTTCTTCAACAACATAAGTAAAAATCAATGCGACATAATCTTCAATTAGTAACTGACTGTTTTGTAGATGTTCACGAGTTGTCTTGTAGTTATGAAGTAAAGCAGGAGTTACCTCTTTCCATTTTGGTATGACATCCAGCCGCAGGGCATTTCGCAAATATTTGTTTGAAAAGTTACTGCTGTCATCTCTCCATTTTAGGTTGTGCCTTTCGGCGAAAGCCAGTATTTCACTTCTTGAAAACGCTAGAAGGGGTCTGATTATTTTTTGATTGTATTCAGGAATGCCGGTGAGACCTTTAAGACCGGTTCCCCTTGAAAAATTGATTAAAAAGGTTTCCAAGTCATCATCTAGATGATGACCTGTAAGGATATATTTTATCTTTAGTTGACCTGAGAGTTCCTCAAACCATTGATATCTCAATGTTCGGGCGGCCATTTGTATGCTTAATCCGTGTTCATCAGCAAACGCTTCTGTTTCAAAAGTTTCTGTGTAAATGGGAAGTTCCAGTTTTTTTGAAAGTTGGATAACAAATTGAGAATCGGTGTCACTTTCATTTCCGCGAAGCGAAAAATTACAATGTGCCAAAGTAATATCATAACCACATTTTACTAACAAATGGGTGAGCACAACGCTATCCAATCCGCCGCTGCAAGCCACCAGTAATTTTTCATTTTTTAGAAATGAGAATCGGACATCAAGATGTGACTGAAACTTAGATAACATAAGGGAATTAAACTAGAATATCTTCCAAAGTTAAGAAATCCCATTGGTTTTTATCACGCCTCAATTGTTTTCCTAAAACTTCCTGAAATTGAGAGGCACTTATCCCATAACCTCTAGGTTTTTTTGCTTCAAGGTCCTCAAAAGTTAACAAGCTTCCTGCTTTCAGGTTTTTATTGACTGCCAGTGATTTTTCAAAAATGTTTTTTAATTCAACAAATTGTGAATTGTCATTTTTATCTACTAAAGGATACTGTTTTGTTGAAACACTCCCAAGCGATTTAACCAAAACTTTAGCTTCATCAATCGTTAAGGATGAAGAAGCATCCGGACCGGTTTCCAGATTGTTTAGTTTGACGTGAAATTCCAGAATTTCTGCTCCAAGGGAAATGGCTGCAATTCCTGTTTCAATATTAGCTGAATGGTCTGAATATCCTACCGGCACTTTATAACGCTTTTTCAATTGCTGTATCACATTGAGTCCATAGTTTTCTGGAGTTGTGGGATAACTTGTGGTGCATTGAAGAATGGAAAATGACACTTGATGTGCTTTTAAAAAAGATACTGTTTTATCTAATTCTTCAAAGGAACTCATCCCGCTGGAGAGTATAATAGGTTTTTTTGTCAAAGCTATTTTTTGCAACATCAAAAAATTAGTTACTTCTCCAGAACCAACTTTATAACGCTTCACTCCCACTTCCTCAAGCAAATCGACCGCGGCATTGCTGAAGGGTGAGGACATAAATTCAAGATCTACCTCATCACAATGTGCCTTGAGTTCTTTCCATTGGGCTAGGCTAAACTCCATGCGTTTCCAGTAATCAAATCGGGTTTTATCCTCAGTGTTCATTTTAATTCTAAAGGGCTCGTGAATACTGCTTTCAGCATCAGCTATGTGCGTTTGAAATTTGATTGCGTTCACACCGGTTGTTGCCACAGCCTCGATATATTCGTGGGCTTTTTCTATGCTTCCGTTATGGGCTTGAGCAATTTCTGCAATCAGGAATGGTTGTTTTTTTTTCAAATCAAGCGATTAGGTTTTTTGCTTTTTCTTTTCAGCGGCAGGAAATAATACATTGTTTAAAATCAAACGGTAACCCGGTGAAGATGGGTGCAAGGCCAGCTCTGTGGGAGCATCACCCACCCGATGCTGGTAGTCTTCAGGGTCATGGCCTCCGTAGAAGGTGAAAAAGCCTTTTCCTTTAATACCGTGAATGTATTTAGCTTCTCGATTTGTTTTATTTTCACCCATAACAAGCACATTTGATTTAATTTGAGTGGGATCAAATGAAGTTGTTTGTCCAAAGAATCCTTTAACTAATGAGGTGTGGTTTTGAACAAGCATAGTGGGTATAGGATCCCATTTTGCAGAGTAATCCATAAGGGAAAAGTAATCAACTTCCTTTTTTATGTTTCGTTTTACAGTCATATCTATCGAGCTAAACTCATAAACCATTGGGTCGCGTTCCAAAATAAAGTCTGTAAAAGCAAAGGTTTTATCATATTCAATTTTGCTTTGATAATTTGGTTCACTGGGGTCTCCGTCAAACATAGGCTCACAGATATCAACGCCTTCTGCGGCAAGCGCAATATCAAAGGAATCTGTGGCGCTGCACATTGCAAACATGAAGCCTCCGCCCACTACATAATCCCTAATTTTAAGTGCAACAGCCAGTTTTGATTCAGATACTTTGTTGTAACCTAATTTGGTAGCAAGTTCTTCTGCTTTTTGTTTTTCTTCAATGTACCATGGTGCATTTCTATATGCTCTGTAAAATTTACCATATTGGCCTGTAAAGTCTTCATGATGCAAGTGAAGCCAGTCATACAAAAGAAGTTGATCTTCTAATACTTCTTCATCATAAAGGATATCGTAAGGGATTTCTGCATAGGTGAGTACTAAAGTAACAGCATCATCCCAGGGTAAGTTTCCTTTGGGTGAATAAACAGCTATACGAGGAGCTTTTTCGAGCATAATGGCACTCATGTTTTTAGAAGGACTCTCAATCTCTTCAAGTATTTGCTCTGTGCGCGCCGAGGAAAGCACCTCAAAACTCACTCCCCTTATTTGACATTCACGTCGTATTTCTTCCACATCGGGTAATAAAAAAGAACCCCCTCTGTAATTGAGTAACCATTGTACTTTTTGTTGCTTTTCGAGAGCCCAATAAGTGATTCCATAAGCCTTGAGGTGCTCTTTTTGACTTTCGGCATCCATGGGGATAAGTATGTATGAAGCAAAGCTTTGAATACTGAACAATAATATAAAAATAAGTGTGATTTTTTTCATCTCAGCAAGATAAAAAAGTTTTTGAAATGAGCTATGTTCCTTTTGCAGAATTTAACTAAAACGGCATGCCATCATCCTCCTCAGGTGGAAGTTCTTCAAAACTATCTGGCCCAAAGGCTTGATTTGGTGGCGGTAAGTTATCAGGTTTAAAGGTATCATCATTTGCTGCACTGTTCATTCTGGAATGAAACTCAAAAGGTGAATCAAAGGTTTCCAGATTTTCAAATTTACCAAGGTGACCCACAAATTTTAACCGTATCTCATCAAGACCTCCGTTTCTGTGCTTTGCTACTATAAATTCTGCTTGTCCTTCAGTGGGTGATTGTTCTTCATCATCCCATTGTTCAATTTTATAGTATTCGGGTCTATAGATAAATGAGACAATATCAGCATCCTGTTCAATAGCTCCGGATTCTCTAAGGTCAGATAAGAGAGGTCTTTTTGATCCTCCACGTGTTTCAACGGCACGAGATAGCTGGGAAAGTGCTACCACAGGTATATCAAGTTCTTTTGCGAGTGCTTTAAGGTTTCGGGATATGGTTGAAATTTCTTGTTCTCTATTTCCACCCCCTTTTTGGCTTCCACCGGCGGTCATTAATTGCAGGTAATCTACAAAAAGAATTTTGATGCCGTGTTGTGATGCAAGTCTTCTTGCTTTAGCTCTAAGATCAAATATAGAAAGTGAGGGTGTGTCATCAATAAACAAAGGTGCTTTTTCAAGATCTTTTACTTTAACGTTGAGTTGTTCCCACTCGTGTTTTGCTAATTGTCCGGTTCTTAATTTTTCTGAACTCAATCCGGTTTCAGAGGAAATTAATCGGGTAATTAATTGCACCGAAGACATTTCAAGAGAGAAAAAAGCGACAGGAATTTGATTCTTTACTGCAATGTTTCTTGCCATAGATAATGTCAATGCTGTTTTACCCATACCCGGTCGAGCAGCAATAATCACTAAATCACTGGGTTGCCATCCTGAAGTGAGCTTATCGAGTTTATCAAACCCTGATGGTACTCCCGATAGTCCTTTTTTATTTGCAATTTCTTCAATTTTCTTTTTGGCTTGAATTACCAGGTTTTGAGCTGTTTCTGAAGAACGCTTTATATTTCCTTGTGTAATTTCATAGAGTTTTGATTCTGCGGTATCCAGCAGGTCAAATACATCTGTAGATTCATCATAAGAATCTTCAATAATTTCGTTTGAAATTTTAATCAAGCTACGCTGAATAAATTTCTGTAAAATAATGCGGGCGTGAAACTCTATATGAGCTGAAGAAGACACTTTTTGGGTGAGCTGAATCAAATAAAACTCACCTCCAATAATTTCCAAGTTTCCATCCTTCTTCAATTGGGAAGCAACGGTTAATAAGTCAATGGGTTGACCGGTTTTAAAGAGTTGAAAGATGGCTGCAAAGATGTGCTGATGGGCTTCACGATAAAAAACATCAGGGTTAATGAGGTCGATGATTTCATCAACTCCTTTTTTATCAATCATCATCGCTCCAAGCACAACTTCTTCTAAATCAACAGCTTGAGGAGGTATCTTTCCTTTTTCCAAAGAAATCACCTGAGATTTTCTTGAAGAATATTCTATGTGAGGTTGTACTTTTTCCATGATGCGAATGTAAAGAAAATGTTAAGATAATTGTTCTAATTTAATTTCAGAACTCTTAACAGGTCATCAACAATTTAACTGTTAATAACTTAAAAATATTGTTAATATCCAAAGAAAAATCCGATTCATTTGAACCGGATTTTTGTAAAAGTTTGAAAGCAGTGATACTTAGCCTTTATACTCTCCCATCTCAAAATATTTATTCATTCTTTTTTCAACGAGATCTTTTGGGGATAAGTTTTTTAATTGGTCAAAAGACTTTAAAATTTCTTTGGAAACTGTTTTGTAGGTAGTTTCTCTGTCACTATGTGCTCCCCCAAGAGGTTCTTTAACAATCACATCAATTAGCTTATTCTTTTTCATATCGGTTGCTGTTAGTTTCAATGCATCTGCGGCCTGTTCTTTAAATTCCCAACTACGCCAAAGAATAGAGGAACAACTTTCTGGTGAGATGACTGAATACCAGGTGTTTTCAAGCATCAAAATAGTATCACCCACACCAATTCCAAGAGCACCTCCACTGGCTCCTTCACCAACAATCACAACAATAATAGGCACTTTCAATCGTGACATCTCGAATATATTTCGGGCGATTGCTTCTCCTTGACCGCGTTCTTCTGCTTCCAGCCCGGGGTATGCTCCGGGTGTGTCAATTATGGTTACTACAGGAATTCCAAATTTTTCTGCAGACTTCATTAGCCGAAGTGCTTTTCTGTAACCTTCAGGGTTTGCCATTCCAAAATTTCTGTATTGACGTGTTTTTGTGTTGTATCCTTTTTGTTGACCCACAAACATAAAACTTTGATCACCAATTTTTCCTAAACCACCAATCATGGCTTTGTCATCTTTCACTCCGCGGTCTCCATGTAATTCTAAAAAAGTATCACCACAAATTGCTCTGATGTAATCTAAAGTATAAGGCCTATCAGGATGCCTGGATAGCTGCACACGCTGCCAAGGGGTCAACTTTTTATAGATTTCCTTCTTGGTTTCTGCCAGTTTTTTTTCAATTTTCTTGCAGGTTTCAGTTACGTCAACATCACTTTCTTGACCTATTAAAGTACATTTTTCCAATTGTTCATTGAGTTCTTTAATGGGGAGTTCAAAATCAAGATATTCCATTGGTTTTGGTTTTAGTAAAGTATTACAAAGATAAAAACTTTGTTTGATTAGCGACCCATTATATTTTTGGATTTTCTTCTATTTTGCGTTTTTATGATTCCATTTAGAATTACTGTTGCAAGAATAATCAACGCACCATAGTAAAACTGATTGCTCATATGTTCTGCATCGCCCAGTATAATAAGAGCGAGTATAATACCATAAATGGGCTCCAAATTGATGGTCAACATCACAGTATATGGTTTGATCCATTTCATTACGTGTACAGATGCTATAAAGGCATAAGCTGTACAGGCTGAAGCTAGAATAAAGAGGTATAACCAATCTGTTTTTGAAACTTTAAAAAATGACAACTCGAATCCATTTGAAACAATAAGAAAAATTGTGATACAAAGTGTGCCAAAAAGCAGTTCCCAAAATGAAATTGAAGTCGCCGGATATTTTACTGCAAACTTGCCGTTTATAACTGAAAACAAAGCACTTAAAAAAGCAGAACATAAAGCAAGAACTATCCCGAGAAAGAAGTGTGTTTCGACATCAAAAATTATATACAATCCAAGAATGACAAATAGACCAAAGAGTACTTCATACCAGATTATTTTTCGGTTGTAAAAAAGGGGCTCAAGTAAAGAAGTAAAAAAGGCGCCTGTTGATAATACCGCCAAAGTTACTGAGACATTTGAAGCTTTTATAGCTGCAAAAAAAGTAATCCAATGCAATGCTATGATAAGTCCGGCAATCGAGAATCCTAATAATGTGAGTGCTTTAAATTTTAACTTAATTTTCTTCCAAATTACATACAAATAAATTAAACCACAAGCTATTAACATGCGGTACCATACAAGTGGGGTGGCTTCAAGGGTTATGAGAGCACCGAGAACAGCTGTAAACCCCCATATAAAAACAATAAAATGAAGATGCAGGTAATTAAGTAATTTATCGTTTTGCACCATAGAGCAGGTAAATTGCAAGAATACCAAAAACTATATTGGGAAACCAGGTTGCTACAAAGGGCGAAAAGTCTGATTGCTCTGCCATGGTGCCAAAAACTTTATCAAAAAACACAAAAATCATCCCAATCAAAATACCTATGGCTAAGTTAACACCCATACCACCTCTTCGCTTTTTCGAGGAAACTGCCACAGCTATTAGAGTCAATATATAAGCACTCACTGGAAGACTCCATTTTTTTTGTCGCACCACCTCATATCTGTTTATATTTGAAGATCCCCGCAAGCGTTCTTTTTCAATAAAGGTATTCAATTCTGAATAATTCAGGGTTTCAGCAATATAATTAACAGGCGTTAAGTCCTCTAATTCAAAAGGGAAAATCGTATCAAACTTAGATTGAGAGGAAATAATATCTGTTTCTTTACCTATATTACGTTTTGTATAATTAAATAAGGTATATGTAGAATCTGATTCGTTATATGTTATTCTGTTTGCTGAAATCTTGTACCTCAGCTCATTTCCATCAAAATGTTCCAGTGTAAAAAAAGTGCCCGTGTTATTGGCAGGATTAAAGTTACTCACATAAATAAAATCATTTTCATTGATTTGCCTAAAAACATTTGCTGATTCACGATCAGCTCTCCCCTTTTTAAGATATTCATACGTAAACTCATTAAAACCCTTGCTTGCCGCCGGTGCGAGATACATTCCCAAAATCAATGCCCCAATGCAAACAAGTGTCGCGCCTATAAAATAGGGAAGTAAAAATCTGTAAAAAGAAATTCCACTGCTTAACATAGCCACAATCTCTGTATTGTTGGCCATTTTTGAAGTAAACCAAATAACCGAAAGAAATAAAAATAAAGGAAACAAAAGATTGGCAAAGTAAATAGTAAAGTGACCGTAATAAATCAAAACCTCAATAAGTGGAACTTCATTTTCAAGTATCTTTCCAATCTTCTCAGCCAGATTCACTGTGATACCAATAGGAATAAACAACAAGAGCAACATTAGAAATGTGCCAATGTATTTTTTTAAGATATACCTGTCAAGTATCGTAAACATATATTTATCGCAGGTTTGATAATTTGTAAGTCTCTGTTTGTATTGATTTCCTTATAAACGTTTATCCATTTGTTTGACCATGGTATTTTTCCAGCTTGCAAAATCGCCTGCTAATATATGCTTTCTCGCTTCCCGAACCAACCAAAGATAAAAACCTAAGTTATGAATCGTTGCGATTTGCTTACCAAGCAATTCATTCACAGAAAAAAGATGCTTCAAATAGGCTTTGCTGTATTCTGTATCTACAAAAGTAATACCCATTTCATCAAGTGGGGAAAAATCGTCTTCCCACTTTTTATTTTTGATGTTAATCGTTCCATGAGCGGTAAACAATGTGCCGTTTCTTGCATTTCGGGTGGGCATCACACAATCAAACATATCTATACCTAACGCTATATTCTCCAAAATATTTATAGGTGTTCCCACTCCCATCAAATAACGTGGTTTATCTTCCGGCAAAATAGCAGTAACAACCTCAGTCATGGCATACATTTCTTCTGCGGGTTCACCCACAGAAAGACCTCCAATAGCATTTCCTACCGCATTCACAGAAGCAATATACTCTGCAGATTGTTGCCTTAAATCTTTATAGGTGCTTCCTTGAACAATAGGAAAAAATGCCTGCTCATAGCCATATTTCAAAGGCGTTTTTTCAAGATGTGAAATACACCTGTCCAGCCAGCGATGTGTCATATGCATCGAGCGTTTTGCATAACGATAATCACAGGGATAAGGTGTACACTCATCAAAAGCCATAATAATATCTGCTCCAATTGTCCGTTGAATTTCCATTACATTTTCAGGCGAAAAGAAATGGTAACTACCATCAATATGAGATTTGAATTTTACTCCTTCTTCTTTGATTTTTCGGTTTGCCGAAAGTGAATACACCTGATAGCCTCCACTGTCTGTTAAAATATTTCGATCCCAATTCATAAACTTATGCAAACCACCGGCTTGCTCCAATATTTTTGTTTGAGGTCTTAAGTAGAGATGATATGTATTGCCCAAAATGATGTCTGGATTGATATCGTTTTTTAACTCTCGCTGATGCACTCCTTTTACGGTACCTACTGTTCCAACAGGCATAAAAATGGGTGTTTCAATAACACCGTGATCGGTTGTGAGGACGCCTGCTCTTGCCTGGCTGTTGGTATCTTTGGCTTTTAATTCAAACTTCATAGTTCATAAATCAAATGAGCGGCAAAGGTAACTAATAGAAGTGAAAAAAAGTCCCGGCAGTTATCACATTAATTTTACGTAAAATAAATCATACTTTGGGCTTGGTTTCTTATGTGCTATAGATTTAAACCACAAGCATTAAATTACAAGCGTTGCTTTAAAGATGGTTACTGCCTTGCCGGTAATCTCAACCACGCCCTCTCTGAGTTTCAAGTCAAGCAATCCGCCGCGGGTTGAAAGTTGTCTTGATTTTAATTCTCTTTTATTTAATTTTTCAGCCCATAACGGTGCAAGGGCACAGTGCGCAGAGCCTGTTACCGGGTCTTCATTGATACCCACTTCAGGAACAAAACAACGCGCCACGATATCCACATCTTCTGCACTACTTTTTGACGTGATAATAAGGCTTTCCAGATTATGGGTCTTCATCAGGGCAAAATCAGGTTGGGTGTTTTTTATGAGCGCTTCTGTTTCGGCCACGGCGATTGACCATTTATTACTGCAATAGGTTTCCAATGGCACCCAGCCCAGTATGCTTTGAAAATCCAAGTCTAGTGTGGTTTTTTCAAGGGAATATTCCGGCAAACCCATTTGAATACGGTCATCTACTTTGATGATATTCAACATGGTTCCAGTGGTTTTAAAACGAATACCATCCTGAGGATTTACGCGTCCGCTTTCATAGAGTATGTGCGCACTCGCCAGGGTCGCGTGGCCGCAAAGGGCTATTTCGCTTGTTGGAGTAAAAAACCGTATTTTATAATAATCAGCAGCAGCAATAACAAATGCTGTTTCTGAAAGGTTCATTTCCATGGCAATGTTTTGCATCTGTTTCTCAGTCAGTTCTTTTTCGAGCAGCATCACGCCAGCTGGGTTTCCTTTAAAAGGGACGTCAGTAAAAGAATCTACCTGGTATATGGTTTTGTTCATAGTTTACAATTTAAAATTCCGGATTGGAAGTTCTTGCTAATGTATTGAAATAAACAAAACAGGACAAGAAGCGAATTGATGCTACAAAAACAATTAACATCACTTCGTTAAAAACTCATTTTTATTTCCTTTGACGGGGGCATATAAAGTCTTATTTTTGGCAGATAAATTTTACTTCACTGTTATGACAGACATCAATCAACTGGAAAATCTTGTAACCCAAGTTAGGCGTGATATCCTGAGACAAGTTCACAAAGTAAATTCAGGCCACCCGGGAGGATCCCTTGGTTGTGCAGAATTTTTTGTTGCGCTCTATAATGTATTGATGGAGCACGATACCAATTTCAATTTGGACGGAAAAAACGAAGATCTCTTTTTTCTTTCAAACGGTCATATCTCACCTGTTTTTTACAGTGTCCTTGCCCGCAGCGGTTATTTTCCTGTAGAAGAATTAAACACATTCAGGTTACTTAACTCAAGACTTCAGGGCCATCCAACAACCCACGAGGGTTTACCCGGTATCAGGGTAGCATCAGGATCTCTGGGTCAGGGAATTTCAGTTGCCATAGGTGCGGCGCTTGCCAAAAAACTCAACAATGATAACAAAATTGTTTACACGCTGTGTGGTGATGGTGAACTTCAGGAAGGTCAAAACTGGGAAGCCATTATGTATGCTGCAGGTAATAAGGTGGATAACCTCATTGTGACAATCGATTATAACGGTCAGCAAATTGACGGTGCTACAGATACTGTTCTTCCTTTGGGGAACCTTACGGCGAAATTTGAATCCTTTGGATGGGAAGTCTTAACCATCAAAGAAGGCAACAATCTGGAAGCTATCATTAAAACAATGAAAGAAGCCAAATCAAAAACAGGAAAAGGTAAACCCATTTGTGTTTTACTCCATACCGTGATGGGGAACGGCGTTGACTATATGATGCACACTCACGCCTGGCACGGAAAAGCTCCCAATGATGAGCAATTGGAAAAAGGACTGGCTCAAAATCCGGTAACTATAGGCGATTATTAGTAAACCATTTTAAAGATTTTCGCTTTAAGCGAAACCACAATATGAAAGCCCATAATGGGCATTAAAAAGTTGGTTAATACCAATCGAACTGAAGAAAGCCAAAACAATGATTAATAAATTTTTGCATAGATGAAGAAATACACAAACACAGGAAATAAAGACACCCGCAGCGGATTTGGAGATGGAATGACCCAATTAGGAAAAACCAACCCCAATGTAGTAGCGCTCTGTGCAGATTTAACCGGTTCCTTGAAAATGGATGAATTTCAGGCAAACCACCCGAAACGTTTTTTTCAAATTGGAATAGCAGAAGCTAATATGATGGGAATCGCTGCCGGATTAACCATTGGTGGAAAAATTCCGTTTACCGGAACATTTGCCAATTTCTCCACAGGAAGAGTCTATGACCAAATAAGACAAAGTATCGCTTACAGCGGAAAAAATGTAAAGATTTGTGCATCTCACGCCGGAGTAACACTTGGCGAGGATGGTGCCACACACCAAATTCTTGAAGATATTGGATTGATGAAAATGCTTCCTGGCATGACCGTTATCAATACCTGTGACTATAATCAAACAAAAGCAGCAACATTAGCAATTGCTGAACACAAAGGTCCTGTTTATTTACGCTTTGGAAGACCCAGCGTTGCCAATTTCACTCCTGAAGATCAAACATTTGAAATAGGAAAAGCAGTGCATTTAATTGAAGGTACTGATGTTACCATCGTTGCTACCGGGCATTTAGTCTGGGAAGCCATTCTCGCTGCAGAGACACTTGAAAAACAAGGCATCAGTGCTGAAGTAATAAACATTCATACCATTAAGCCTCTTGACAATGAAGCCATCATCAATAGCGTAAAGAAAACCGGCTGCATTGTCACTGCTGAAGAACACAACTATTTAGGTGGTCTTGGAGAAAGTGTGGCGCGTGTATTGGCTGAAAACCACCCAACACCTCAGGAGTTTGTGGCTACTCAAGACACTTTTGGTGAATCAGGAACTCCGGCTCAATTGATGGAAAAGTATGGATTGAACGCTGAAGCAATCGTTCAAAAAGTACTGCATGTAATGAAACGAAAATAGAGTTTCACACCTGGTTTCTATAAATTCATTTTATAAAACCATTTAAATAGACATAAAAAAAACTGCCTTTGAACAAGGCAGTTTTTTTTATTTAGTAAATGAAAATATTTACTTATTTCTTGAATTTAGAATACTTATTCTTGAATTTATCAATACGACCTGCAGTATCAACCAATTTAGATTTGCCGGTGTAGTATGGATGTGAAGTTCTTGAGATTTCCAATTTCACTAAAGGATACTCAACACCATCTACTTCAATCGTTTCTTTGGTGTCTGCAGTAGATTTCGTTAAAAATACATCTTCATTAGACATGTCTTTGAAGGCTACTAATCTATAGTTTTCCGGGTGAATTCCTTGTTTCATGTTATATTGCTTTAAAATCGTCTCTATTTTGAGGTTGCAAATTTAAGTATATTTTTGATATGAACAATAAAAGTTTTAGAAAAAATCGGAGATTTAAAATTTTAATGATGAGTTTGTCAGCTTCGTGAGAATTATCTGTAACGATTTTCTATATTTGTGTACTAACTTTCCAAACTAAATAAACTCATTATGGAAAATCAAAAATCTTCTTTAAAACAAATTGCTCTTAATTATGGTTTATTATTAGCGCTTGTTTCAATTCTATTATTGGTTGTGATGTATGTAGCAAACATCTCCCAAAACTGGATGTTAAGCACTTTAGGCTTTATCATAACTATTTATCTTTTATTCACTGCCATTAAAACATTCAAAAACGGGAATGGAGGTTTTTTAAGTCTTGGTGAAGCATTAAAAGTGGGATTAGCGACTGCTTTAATCGCCGGAATTGTAAGTGCCTTTTACTCCTATATACATTACACTTTTATATACCCTGAGTATATAGATATTGTTATCAATGAAGCAAGAGATCAAATAGCAGAACAAAGCCAAGGAATGACAGAGGAACAAATGGAACAAGCAATTGGTTTTACCAAATCATTTACCACTCCTTTTATGATGTCAACTTTTTCATTGATTGGAAGTCTATTTTTTGGTTTTATTATTTCTTTAGTTTCGGGACTTATTCTTAAAAGAACAGATCCAAACCAAATGTAATTTATGAACTTATCCATCATCATTCCCCTTCTCAATGAAGAGGAATCAATTAATGAATTATACCATTGGATTGCAAACGTTATGCAGTCCAATGGTTTTTCTTATGAAGTGATTTTTATTGATGATGGCAGTTCTGATGGCTCATGGGAAGTGATATCCTCACTTTCAAATAACTCTCCCAATGTAAAAGGAATTCGGTTTTTGAGGAATTTTGGAAAATCACAGGCGCTCCACGCCGGTTTTGCAAAGGCCCAAGGCGAAGTAATTATCACGATGGATGCCGACCTGCAAGACAACCCCGAAGAGATTCCTGAATTATATAAACTTATTAAGGACGAAAACCTCGACCTGGTTTCTGGTTGGAAAAAGAAACGATTTGACAACACATTCTCAAAAAACCTACCCTCCAAACTTTTTAATTATGCTGCGCGACAAACATCCGGAGTGAAATTACACGATTTCAATTGCGGACTGAAAGCTTATAGAAAAGATGTAGTGAAAAATATTGAAGTTACCGGTGAGATGCACCGCTACATACCGGTGCTGGCAAAAAATGCTGGTTTTTCTAAAATAGGTGAAAAGATAGTTCAACATCAGGCTCGAAAATATGGTAGTACAAAATTTGGTGTAAATCGTTTTATGAATGGTTTTCTTGATTTAATAACCATTTGGTTTTTAAGCCGTTTTGGCAAACAACCTATGCACCTCTTTGGTGCCTGGGGTGCTTTGATACTTTTTGTGGGCTTTCTATTAACTGTCTATCTGGGTGTTGACAAACTCTTCCTCCATCCCGATGGCAGATTGCTCACAGAACGACCTCAATTTTATGTTGCACTTGTAGCAATGATTATTGGTTCACAACTTTTTCTTGCCGGTTTTCTTGGCGAAATCATCCTTAGAAACAACAAACACAAAGAAAATTACAAAATAAGAGAAGAAATCAATTTGGATTAACGATTCCCTAACATCCAAGTATCCTCTAGTTTATTTACCTTTGCTTTTTAATTTTTGCTTCAAAATGATTTATATCAAACCCGAAATACTCGAGAAAGTCAATCAATGGCTCACACCAACTTTTGATGAAAAAACTCAAAATCAAATCAAAGATTTAATCGCTTTTAACCCCAAAGAGCTGGAAGAAAGTTTTTATAAAAATATTGAATTTGGCACAGGTGGTATGCGAGGTATTGTGGGTGTGGGTGATAACCGTATTAATAAATACACCCTAGGCAAAAACACCCAAGGCCTTTCAAATTATATCAAAACAAAATTTCCCGGTGAGCAACACAAAGTAGCCATTGCCTATGACTGCCGCCACAACAGCAAGGAACTCGCAAAAGTGGTCGCTGATGTTTTTTCGGCAAATGATATTGAAGTGTTTTTGTTTTCAGATTTACGACCCACACCGGAACTTTCCTTTGCGGTCACCCATTTAAATTGCCACGCCGGTATTGTGCTCACAGCATCACACAACCCGCCGGAATACAATGGATACAAAGTCTATTGGAGCGATGGTGGCCAACTGGTCCCTCCTCAGGACGTAGAAATTATTGCGGAAATTAATTCGTTAAATTTTGAGGATATCCGCTTTACAGCGAAAGAACATCTCATCCATTACATCGATCAGGAAATTGACGAGGCCTTTATTAATAAATCTATTCAAACGGGAAGCTTTGGCACTTCAAAAAAAGCAAAAGAAAATCTAAAGATCGTTTTTACGTCTCTACATGGTACATCCATTACTTTAATTCCGGAAGTATTAAAAAGAGCCGGTTATACAAATTTACATATCGTTCAGGAACAAGCCGAACCCAATGGCGATTTTCCAACGGTCGTCTCTCCCAATCCTGAAGAACCGGAAGCTTTAAAAATGGCCATCAAATTGGCAAACAACATACAAGCAGATATCGTTATTGGTACCGACCCTGATGGAGACCGTTTGGGCGTTGCAGTGAGAAATCCCGCCGGAGAAATGACAATTCTCAATGGAAATCAAACAATGTCGCTTATGAGTGACTTTTTATTGAACTTTCATTCAAAAAATAACAGTTTGCAAGGCAATGCGTTTGTTGCATCCACCATTGTTTCAACACCCATGATGGAAAAAATTGCAAAACATTACAACTCAGAATGTAAAGTGGGACTCACAGGTTTCAAATGGATTGCAAAAATGATTAAAGACCATCCAGACCAACAATTTATTGGCGGTGGTGAAGAAAGCTTTGGGTATATGGTTAGTGATTTTGTGAGAGACAAAGATGCGGTTACAGCAACTTTACTCGCTTGTGAAATGGCTGCACAGCAAAAAGAAAATGGAAACACCTTGTTAGACTATCTAAATCAGCTGTTTCTTAAACATGGTTATTATAAAGAACATTTGGTTTCACTCGTTAAAAAAGGCATAGAAGGAAGTCAGGAAATCAAACAAATGATGATTGACTTAAGAGCAAACCCATTCACTGAAATAAGTAGTTCAAAAGTAATTCAGGTTGATGATTATCAAACCGGAATTTCTAAAAATTTGATTTCCAAAAAGGAAGAGAAAATTGAATTGCCTTTTTCAAATGTATTGATCTATACCACTGAAGACGGCACCAAAGTAGCCGCAAGACCCAGTGGCACCGAACCCAAAATCAAGTTTTATATTAGTGTAAATAGTCCGTTACAATCTTTAAAAGAGTTGAATCAAGTTTCAGAAAAACTAACTGAGAAAATGAATGGGATTGTAAAGTCATTAGGGATTTAAACAAAAAAGCTACCTTTGAATTGTTATTTAATTCTCAACCGGTAAATGAAATACTTCAAAAAAATTCTTCGCTTTGCGATTCCTTATAAAAAATATGCGGTTTTAAACATTATCGCCAATATTTTTTATGCACTCTTCAGTACGCTTTCCATGCTCTCCCTTTTCCCGATGATGAATGTGCTCTTCGGAAATACAGAGCGACTTGATGTCAAGCCTGAATGGACTGGATTGGGTAAAGCCATAGATTTTGTGGAAGATTCTCTCAACTATTTTGTGACTCAAAAATCAAGCGAAGGAGTAGATGATGTTCTTATTTTTATGGTAATTTTGGTAGTGAGCATGTTTTTTATGAAAAATATTTTTAACTACCTGGCAATGTACTTCATTACCTTTTTGCGTAACGGGGTATTAAAAGACATTCGCAATGCCATGTATAAAAAAACGGTTGAATTGCCCCTCTCTCATTATTCTGAAAAACGAAAAGGAGATACCATCGCAAGAATCACTAGTGATGTTCTTGAAATTCAGCACTCCTTTTTATCTATTTTAGAATTGATTGTAAGAGAACCCCTCACTATCATTTTCACTATTGGCGGCATGCTTCTCATAAGTGTCGAGCTCACCCTATTTGTATTTATTTTTATTCCCGTTTCCGGGTTTATCATTTCATTGATTGGGAAATCGCTCAAGCGAAAATCAGACCGGGTGCAAAAAGAACAAGGTTATTTCCTGTCCATACTTGAAGAAACTCTCGGCGGACTCAAAATCATAAAAGGCTTTAATGCTGAAAATATCTTTACAAAAAAGTTCAGGGCTTCCACTGATAAATTTTACCACTTTTCAAACAAACTGCTCAACAGGCAAAATCTGGCATCCCCTGCAAGCGAATTTCTTGGAATTACCGTAATTGCTGTATTACTCTGGTATGGAGGGCGCATGGTGCTTATTGATGAGACACTGAATCCGGCATTATTTATTGTTTATATGGGATTGGCTTATCAAATACTAACCCCCGCCAAAGCCATCTCAAAAGCCTCTTACAGCGTTAAAAAAGGAAACGCAGCTGCAGAACGCATCCTTGAAATTCTGGAAACTGAAAACAACATTCAGGACAAACCAAATGCGATTGAAAAAAACAATTTTGAAGAATCACTTTCAATTGAAAAACTTTCCTTTAAATATGAGGATGACTGGGTTTTAAAAAACTTTTCACTTCAGGTAAAAAAAGGGCAAACCATCGCCCTTGTAGGACAAAGCGGAAGCGGAAAAAGCACCATTGCCAACCTCCTAACACGTTTTTATGATGTGAATGAAGGGGCTATTAAAATTGACGGTCGTGACATTAGAGATTTAAAACTTCATTCCCTGAGAGGATTGATGGGGCTGGTCACACAAGACTCTATACTATTCAATGATACCATTAAAGGAAATCTCCTTGTGGGTAAAGAAAATGCAACCAATGAAGAAATCATTGAAGCACTCAAAATAGCCAATGCATGGGAATTTGTGGAAACACTTCCAAATGTACTGGAAACAAATATAGGAGACAGTGGCAACAAATTAAGCGGCGGACAAAAACAAAGACTTAGCATTGCTCGGGCAGTATTGAAAAATCCACCCATTATGATTCTTGACGAGGCCACCTCAGCACTCGATACCGAAAGCGAACGCCTGGTTCAAAATGCCCTTGAAAAAATGATGAAAAACAGAACGTCTATCGTCATCGCCCACAGACTCTCTACCATTCAAAATGCAGATAAAATTATTGTCATGTCCAAAGGTCAAATTGTAGAGCAGGGAACACATCAGGAATTACTGTCAAACAAAGGTGTTTATTTTGGGCTTATTGAAATGCAATCCTTTGATTAAATTAATGATATAAAAAAAGCGAACCGTCTGGTTCGCTTTTTTTTTTGACGCTGCTATATTTGGGGCTCATAACAGCGAAAATATCATATAAATATAGTGTAAATGTAAATTACTAATTTGAAATAAACAAATAAAAATATACATTTTATCGCGTTTATTTACTTTTTATCGATTTTTATAGCATTTATTTATTTTTATTCCTACAAATTTAACAGACTTGAAAATTGTTAATTTTTAGAAATTAAAAATAATGATAAAATAAAAGGCAGGTCTCTAAAGACCTGCCTTTCCCAAACTTGTTAACTATTACAATTGGGGCATATAATAGTAAACATAACCGCATAAGATGTGCTAAAGATACTAAGATTTTTCTTACAAAAAAATATTTTTTGCTTTTTATCGTATTTTTTTGTGTTTTATCTGTAAAACTGACATTACTATCAAAAAATGTGCTTTTAAATGAAAATGCAAATCAAACTTTTTGAAGTATTTTTAGTCTAAATTAAAAATCTGGTATTGAGTCAAGAAGACACACTCATAAAAAAACTTCTATCTGAAAAGGAAAAGGATGTAGCTTTTAAAGAATTACTCCATCTTTACAAAGAACGCTTGTATTGGCATATAAGAAAAATGGTGCTCAATCACGATGATGCAGATGATGTTTTGCAAAATACCTTCATTAAAGTATATCAAAATATTCAAAATTTTAAAGGTGAAAGTAAAATCTACTCCTGGATGTATCGCATCGCAACAAATGAGGCAATTACATTCTTAAAAGCAAAAGCAAAGCGAAACAATAACTCTTTAGAAAAAGAAAAAGATCTCGCTATCAAAAACCTTGAAACTGATGTCTATTTTGAAGGCGATGAAATTCAGTTGAAACTTCAAAAGGCCATTGCCACATTACCAGAAAAACAACAACTTGTTTTTAATATGAAGTATTTTGACGAAACTACCTATGATGAACTTTCGGAGATTTTGGAAACCTCTGTAGGTGCTTTAAAGAGTTCCTATCACATTGCAGTAAAAAAAATCACCAAACACCTAACTGAAAATTAAACCTTAACTCCTTTTTTGAGTCTAAGAAATAAGAATGAACAACAACAAACTACATATAAAAGAACCGGGCTATAAAACTCCAAAAAACTATTTTGAAAAATTGGAAAGTCAAATTATGGAGGAAGTTTCATTGACATCAAAACTGTCAAAAGAAAACCCCTTTGAGGTTCCTGAAAATTACTTTGATGAACTAGAACATCGCATCCTTAATCAAGCTTCCGGTAAGGAAAAGCAGTCAAAAGTAATTTCCATTTTTAGAAACAAAATGTTTAGATATGTGGCAGGCATCGCTGCTTTATTGCTGGTATTTTTTTCGATTTTCAAATTGCAACAAACTGTTAGTTCAGAAACCAATACTATTACACAAATTGAAAGCTACATTGAAAACGGTTTTTTAGACCTCTCTTATCTTGACTATGAAGCGCTTCTTACAGATGAAATGCTAGAAGATACTTCCTTTATTTCAAATTTAGAACAAGAAGAACTTTTTGAATATTTATCTTATGAAATTGATGAAATCCATTTAACAACAGATTAAACCAGAAACAATGAAAACATACATCCCTATCCTGCTCCTTTTAATAGCGTTCTCCTTAAGTGGTTTTTCACAGAGCGAAAGAGGTCAAAAAATTAAAGCTATGAAAACCGCTTTTATCACTCAGGAACTCAATCTCACTCCTGCAGAAGCTGAAAAGTTCTGGCCGGTTTACAACAAGTATGATTCCCAAATATGGGCTTTAAAAAGAAAAGAACGTGAAGAGGTCACAAAAGTAATGCGCAACAATATTCAAACGCTTAATGATAGCCAGGCTTCAGATTTACTAAAAAAAATGAATAGCCTGAAGCAGGATGAACAAAAGCTACAGCAACAAATGGATGCTGAACTTCTCAAGCAAATAAGCCCTGTAAAACTTCTCCAACTCAGAAAAGCCGAACACGATTTTCAAATGCAGCTTTTAAAGAAATACCGGGGTGGTAAAAAGGAATAACTATTCTTTAAAAACAAGCCGCAACACTTTGTTGTTTCCGGAAGCAAATGCGATACTATCATTTACAAACTCAATTGCAAACACGCCTTCCCTGCTGAGTTCATTCCAGTTTTCACCGCGATCATTAGAGTATGAAATTCCTTGAGAACCGGCTGCAACAATTTCATCACCTCCACCACCGGGAATAAATCGCACAGACGAGCGATACCCGGGACCTTTGCCCTCACTTAATAGTTTCCAGGTTTTACCACCATCTTCAGTAATGGCTTTGTTTGACTTATTGTCATGCATTTTTTCCCAATTGCCACCAAAAACAATTCCTGTGTTTTCATCATAAAAATCCACACTGTAAATTCCTGTCATTCTTCCACCTTCAATAATGGGTGTGTCATATACCTCCCAGTTCCTTCCCCTGTCTGGCGAATAAAAAACCCGTGCTCTTTTTCCGCCACTCACAATCCAGGTATGGTTTCCATAAACAGCAATGTTTGAATTACTGGCGGCAAAGGCAGCTTCACCTTCTTCGGTTTTTGGTAGAAAATCACAGGAGAGCTTTTCCCAATTATTTCCACCATCTCTTGTTATTATAATACTTAGGCAACCCTCAACAGGATCACCCATAGCGATACCCTCACGGTCATCCCAGAATTGCATTGCGTCATAAAAAACACCTTCGCCTTCTTCAAAATAAACTTCCTCTATAGAGGTTGCTTCCAAACCGTCAAAACCAATCTTATACAACACCGCCGGATTTGCGATACTCAATACAAAAACAGCATGTTGAGTTTTCGCTATAGAGCGAAAATGCATCAAACTATCTTCATAGCGAATCACAGCAATCCTAGGTGTCTTACCATCAAGTAGTCCCACTTTACCCATAGTTCCGGCAAACCATACTTTGTTTCCATCCACAGGAACAATGGCTCTTATACTAACTGAATCTGTATAAAACCGCTCCATCTCAATATATGTAAATTCTCTTGCTGTATCCTTTTTATCACCAGAACAGTATGAGAATAAAAATAACAATAGTAAAAATCCTATAATTCGCATGGGTCGTATTTTTGGATAAATATAAAAACATTTCCCCGAGTTTGTAATACCTTTGCGCATTAGAATATAGTTATTAGTGGTGAGTTGTGAGATAAACCTGAAACCCGAAACCCGAAACTTTAATGCGTTTACATAGAAATTTAGTTTTAGCAGCCATTGACACCCTGCACGAGATATTTAATGAAAATAAATATGCAGATAAAGCATTACAGGGCACTCTAAAAAGAGACAAACGCTGGGGTGCCAGAGATCGAGGCTTTATTGCCGAACTGGTCTATGATGTAGTAAGGTGGAAACGGCTTTATGCAGAAATTGGAGAAGTGAGAGAGCCTTTTGATCGTCAAAAACTTTTCAGGCTCTTTGCAGTATGGGCTACCTTAAAGGGAATCACACTCCCCGATTGGAAACAACTGGAAGACACACCCACCAGACGTATAAAAGGGAGATTTGACGAACTCTCAAAAATCAGAAAATACCGTGAGTCCATTCCTGATTGGTTAGACACACTGGGCGAAAAAGAATTAGGCAAAAAATGGGATGCAGAAATCGCAGCACTCAACCGGGAAGCCGATGTTATTTTAAGAGTCAACACACTCAAAACAACCAAAGAAAAGCTTCAGGCTACTATGTTTGACCTTGATATGGAAACCGAAACCATCAAGGACTATGTTGATGCTTTAAAACTCAAGGAACGCGCCAATGTGTTTCAAACAGCGGCGTTTAAAGACGGCTGGTTTGAAGTTCAAGATGCTTCCTCGCAACTTGTGGGAGAATATCTTGATGTAAAACCCGGTATGCGTGTTGTCGATGCTTGTGCCGGTGCCGGTGGAAAAGCCCTGCACCTCGCAGCATTAATGGAAAATAAAGGCCAGCTCATCGCCCTCGATATCTATGAAAACAAACTCAACGAATTAAAACGAAGAGCAAAACGAGCCGGGGCTTTCAACATTGAAACCAGAGCTATTGATAGTACAAAGGTGATTAAAAAACTTCATGAAAAAGCAGACCGACTTTTGATTGATGCGCCTTGCTCCGGCTTGGGTGTCTTGAGGAGAAATCCCGATGCCAAATGGAAACTTCAACCCGATTTTATCGAAAACATCAAAAAAACCCAGGCTGAAATCCTTGAAAACTATTCAAAAATGGTAAAACCCGGTGGAAAAATGGTCTATGCCACCTGCTCTATACTCCCTTCAGAAAATGAAAAACAAATTAAAAATTTCTTAAATTCTGAAAGCGGAAAAAGTTTTACTTTAGCCAAAGAAAAAATTATATTATCCAGTAAATCCGGATTTGATGGGTTTTATATGGCATTACTTGAAAAAACATCTTAATTTATAAAAATGAAAAAATTAGTATTCCTAGCATTCCTCGCATTTCAATTCACATTCTCACAACAACCTTACTACAATGATGTGGATTTAACACTCACAGGCGAGGATTTATACAATGCTTTGCAAATAAAGATAGCACAACACAATCAAAATTTTACCTATGGTGATGCCAGAGATGTATTGGTTTTCACAGATGAAAACCCTGACAATACTTCAACAGTACTTTTGGTCTATGGTTACAATGACAACGATGGAAACTGTACTACAGACCGCTCCAGAGATAAAAACGACTTTGGCGGAATGATTTGTGAATACAATCGCGAACATGTCTTTGCACGTTCACTTACAAACCCCCCAATGGGAAGTGCCAGCAATCCAGCAACAGGAATCATAGCAGACCCCCACAACCTGAGAGCAAGCGACCAACAAATGAACAACAATAAAGGAGATAAAAAATTTCAAGATGGCAACGGAAATGCCGGCAATGTGGGAAGTGGCAACTGGTATCCCGGTGATGAATGGAAAGGAGATGTCGCCAGAATGATTATGTATATGTACACTAGATATGGAAATCAATGTTTACCAAGCTTTTCCGGTGTTGGCTCTTTACAGGACGATACTCAAATGCTGCAAACCTTTTTAGAATGGAATGCAGATGACCCGGTCAATGACTATGAAGACCAACGCAATGAATACCTTGAAAGTGCTTATGGCAACCGTAATCCGTTTATTGATAATCCGGCACTGGCAACTATCATCTGGGGGGGACCGCTTGCAGAAGACAGATGGGATATCCTTGATACACCAGACATTTCAAATGTAGAATGGGTGTTATACCCCAACCCTACTAAAGGTAAAACCCTAAACATTTCTTCAAATGCGCCTATTGAAAAATTAGTTGTTTACAACCTGCAAGGTCAAGTTGTGATGGAAATTCAACCACAAGATCCAAATAAAGCAGCAATAAGCTCACTTAATAATGGGTTTTATCTTGTTAAATTGTTTTCACCTCAAGGAACAGCAGCAAAAAAAATAATCGTAAACTAAGTCACTTGTAATGTGTTGAGATTTTAAATTTGTTTACATTAATTTTAAATTTTATTCCATCTCTAAAAAATTTAAAATGAATGAACCGTAGCAAATTAATCCTTATAAATTTTACAATAGTAGTTTATTTTATAGTGCTTTGGTTGATTGATTACTATAAAATCGATACTGTTTTAATGGGGGTATTTAAAGAATTACTTACAATACCATTTTTAATTGCACAACTGGTTTTTTTGGTAGTGGGAATAAAATATATATTTAGCCGCCAAAAAGATTTCATATTCACTCTAAGTGTTTTATTATTAGCTGTTTGCTCAGTAATCACAGTGGGGAGTTTCTTTCAATAACCAAAAATTGTTTTAGAAATGTATAGGAATGGTTTAAACCTGCTCTCTCTTAATCTGCCTGATTATAGGCTTCTTTGAGCCAACAAACAAGCTCATTATCGATATATAAGATCTAAATTTTTAATCCTACAATTTTTACGATTGATCAGTATTTTAAGATAGTGGCATCTTCAAAACAATATGAAATCCATTTTCTGAATCTATTTGGAGGTCACCATTCAACTTTTTTACACGCATTTTCATATTGGTAATCCCCAATCCTGATGTTTTTAAATGTTTTTCACTCTTTCCGTTGTCATGTATTTCCATAAACAGTAAGGTCTTGGAACAGTTAAAATGGATGACCACAAAATCACCATCGCAATGTTTGATTACATTGGTTAGTGCTTCCTTAAAAATGAGATATACCTGTTGTCTTATCAGCGGATTGATTTTCTGCTTTGGGTTTATATCCTGGGAAATTTTTAACTCATAAGTAAACGTTTCATTGTCCTGAAAGCTGGAAACCATAAAATCTTTCATGCGGCTTATCAAACCTTGTAAATCGTCTTTTCGGGAATCAATAGACCATACCGTATCTCGCATGCTGCTCATCGCTTCCCTGGATAAATTTTCTATGCGTTTAAGAATTTTACTGTCATTTCCTGTGCTTTTTTTCCCCAATAGTTCAGACTGCATAGCAACACTGGTGAGCAAGCTACCCACATCGTCATGGAGGTCACTGGAAATTTTAACCCGAAGGTCTGCCAGTTCCCGTTCTTTTTGCAACTCCAAGCGATAACGATAGCGTATCAACAATCCTATAAACACAATAATAAGTAGGGCAAATCCCATTTGTGAATACCATCTCAAATACCAATACTGAGATTTATGAATAAGGAGTGATTTAAATTTTTCCGGAGAATTTACGGTACGTATGTGAAGTTGATATTCACCCGGAGAAATCCCTGCCAAATTGAGTTTTCGCTCCCTTGAATAATCACTCCAGTAGGCAGTAATACCATCAATTTTATGGCTGTACAAGACTTCTTCGTCAATTTGCAGGCTTGAGAAGTCTATCTCTATATTTACATCATCCGGTTTGAGATAAAGTGTTTTTAACTGGTTTACACCTTCTGACAGGTAGCGACTTTTACCATTAGAATTGAATACTGAAATTAAATTGATTCGCACCTTTTTTTCATCTTTCTTTTTAGTTTCCCATTTCAAATCTTCAGGGAAAAAAGAATACAAACCGGAAGTAGTGCCCACATAGAACTTCCCGTTTGAGGCTCTTAAATAGGAATTTCTATTGTACTCCTTTGTTGCCAAAGGATTTCCTTTTTCCAGTTCAAAATAAGACCCTGTCTGTTTATTAAAAAGCACTAATCCATTGTCTGTACCCAAATAAAATTCATTTTCAGAAAGTGGAAGAATAAAAAATACTTCTCTTCCTGAAAGTGTATTTTTACCCAAGTCATCTGAAAGACTGAATATTTTAACCGATTTGTCTTCCAAATTCAGCGCACCCAGGCCATTAAAACTACCATACCATAAAAGGGGAGGGTCTAGGTACAAATCATAAACACCTCTTTCCCTGTTTATTTGTAACTTTTCTGCATTGTAGCTATGTATGACTTTCCCTCTTTTAGTGAGTTCAGTAATTCCATTGTATTGACTGGCAACATACAAGTTTTTACCTTTTTCATCTTCTACAATGGCATTGATTACATTAAAACGCACTTCAGGATACGCACTAACATCAAAGGGATATGTCTTTTTTTGCTGTGTTTTGAGGTTGTAATATTCCCATTCATTTGTAGACCAGGTAAAAAACCACAAACTATCTCCTTTTACAAAATGGTTGGTATGCAAATAAAGTCCATTTTCTTTAAGGGTTTTTATGGTGTTTTTCCGAAAGTTAATACGTGTATTATTAAATATGAGGTCGTTCCCATACATCGAAATAGCATAAGTGCTTTCAAAATTAATTTTAGGGCTTTCAGGGATTTTTAGAATCGTAAAATGATCAGCAGACGGCTCTTTTTTAGCGAGTTCTGCCGTGTAAAAAGTAACATAAATATTTTTATTTGAATCTTCAGTAAGCCCTCTAAAACTTAAATCCTCAATATAATCGCCCATTTTTTCCTTAAAATAATGTTCATCTACTGTCTTTTCAATTAAACGATAAATCCTTTTTGGTTCAAACAGGAAAACACTACCATCGTCTTTTATTAAGATACCATTGTCTATTAAATAAAGGTGATCCTCAATTTTGGTAGCGGTTTCGGTTTCATTTTTTTTAACTTCTTGATAGGTTTTGTTTAAAATATTGTATATAAATAATCCATCCTCGCGAAAACACACAATGGTGTGATTGATTACGGCAAAAACCGAGAAATGATTGGAAAAAGCATTCGGAAATTTAAAATGGGACTTGAGAGATTGGGTTTTAAAATCCCAGCGAAACATAGTTGCATTTAATTCGTTAATGATATAAAAATTTTCAGCATCACTATAGGTACTGGGCCAGTTTGCCCAGCCGTTTGACGTATCTATGGTATGCAATAAGTCTCCTTTAAGATTCAATACATACAATTGTGTATCTGTGAGAAGGAAAATAGTTTGTTTGACAATGTTTAGTTGTACCAGTTTGTCGTCAACCCCATTGACTTGTGGAATTTCAAAGAGAGTTTGTATCACATTGTTTTCTTCTACTTTATTTAAAGAATAACGCTCCGTTTCTTTGTTAATCGCAGTAAAATAGATAGTGTTTTCACTATCAATCCGGTAAAGCAGTTGTTCAAAGAGATAGGATTTTTTAAACGAAAGGGTATCAACAACACGTCGCTCGTCGTGATTGTATTTGATGAGCAGTTCCTCCCCCCAAATAGAGGTAATAAAATTTCCTTCATTGTCTTTAATCAGTTCATAAAAATTAGATGACAAGTCTCTTTTCAGAATGGGATATTTTTCAGAGCCATTTATAAACTGTTGGGAGTGCTGTCCATCAAATTGCCAGAGGCCATTGTTGGTAGAAAGCCACAGGTACCCGTCGTTGTCAAAAGCTGTATGAAATATGTTGATGCGCGTATCAGGGATGTTTAATGGCAACTCTTCTAACTGATAAGTAGGGGCTATTTTTTCAAATGCTATAGGTTGTGAATGTGCAGCAAAGTAAAGGAGCCCAACTGCGAGAAGGCATAAAACATTTCGTTTTACCATAATCACAAATATAAATAAAATTCATGCACACCACATCTTTATGTAGTTGAATTACTTGTAACTACCCTTTAGATTTACTTTTAATACTTTATTAACTCAATAAAAACTATTATTATGAAAAAAATGTACTTTTTACTAGCAATCGCATTCATGTTTGTTTTAGAAATTCAAGCGCAAACATTGCTTTGGACAGATGCAATGAATTATCCATTAGGGCCTGTACATGAAGGCCGTTGGGGAAGTTGGAGTGGAAATCCCGGTGCTGAGGATTTACTAATGGTAAACAACGGACCTGCCCAAATGGATCCAAATGTGGGCTATATTGGAAACGCGGGACAAGATGCAGTGCTTAAACTGGGTAACCAAACCTCTGGAGGGTTTATACTAACTTGGTTTATGCATATTCCCCCAAATAAATCATCTTATTTTAGTATTTTAAAAAATGAAAATCCTCAAGGAAATTCCAGTACTATAGCACTACACGTTTATTTTAATCAAAACGGGAATACACCCGGATTAGGCAGCATTGTTAACAGTAGCGGTACTTTATTAGCAAACTTTCAATACGGTACGGGGGGTGTTCTGTTTTTTAGGTTTGATGTGAACTTAAATAACGACACTGTTAAATTCTACCAAGGGGATGGTAGTGGTAACGTTGCTTATGACGGTCCTTTATACTCTGATGGAGGTAATTTAGGAGGGATCAATTTTTGGAGATTCAACAACAACACTGAGTTTTTTGTAGATACTTTTCAATTTTGGAGTGTAGAAGTATTAGATACAGAAGATTTTGCAGCTGATGCTTTTAGTTTTTATCCCAATCCTGTAAAGGACTTTTTAAATTTCAATTCTAAAACTGCAATTGATGGTATTGAAGTGTATGACATTATGGGGAAAAAAGTTTTACAAGAAAATCCACAAAGCATCTCACCTTCTATAGATATGAGCAACCTGGTAGCAGGAACTTATTTTGCAAAAGTAACTATTGGTGATGCATCAAAAACATTGAAGATTATCAAAAAATAGCGCATTAAAAAACTTTTTTGAAATATATAATTTAAGCTATTTGGAAGCCAACTGAAGGTTTTCAAATGGCTTTTTTTAACCTAAGAACTCTAATTGAGTTGTTAATATCTCACATAATTGATTTGCCACATCTTTATGTGGTTGATAAAAAAAAGTAGGCAATTAACTTTGAACTATATAAGTTCGCCAACCGTCTAAAATTCAAATCATGCAAAAGTTACATTCTAATTTAAAAGGAATCCTGTTATTATCACTATTGATTTTCCTTGCCCAGAGTTGTGAGAAAGATGACTCTCCAATAGTCTCTGATGACCCCATAAATATTGAAGGCCGCTTTTCAAATTATATTAGTTGCGATATTATTGCGGTTCCAAGTGGAGTTGGTTTAAACAGTTATTATACAAAATATTTAAACTGTACGGGAATTCCGGTCATTGCACCCTCTTCAGTACCTGATGAAGCGCTTTATATTGCAAGTGAAACCACAGAGTTTATGCTCACAGACTTGGCCAATGTAAGAACCAAATTGGTCAATGACGGTAATTACATTGCCTTGTATCCTGAAGGGGGTAGCCTAACAGATTTACCGGAACCCTTCGTAGGCTCTGCAGTCAATGATGGAGCCTACACTTGGCAAGGACCCGGTCCAAATGACCTAAGGGCCGTAGCAAATGACGCCGGAAGTATATTGTGCCTTCCCGGTGCTCCTGTAGGTCATGTTTTGGTTCATGAAATTGCCCATATGATACATATTGGGGGACTAAGACTATTGAATAACTCATTTGAAAATGAACTTACGACAATATACAATCAATCCATGTCTGGTGGAAATTGGAGTAATACTTATGGTACAACTAATCGTGCAGAATTACTTGCCGAAGCTGTCACTATATATTATGGCGTCAACTGGATTGGTCCAGAAGGAGGTGATGGATCCCGTAATAATATTGGGACTCGTGCAGAACTGCAAGCAAAAGATCCTACACTGTATAATTTTATAAACACTCATTTTTACAACGGAACTAATTTACCGGGCTGTAGGAGACCCGTTATTGCAGGCACAACAGCCAATTGCCCGGCAACGGTAACAGATATTGACGGCAATGTCTATGAAGTTGTTAATATAGGCTCTATGTGCTGGATGAAAGAAAACCTCAAAACAACTCGCTACCGGGACGGTTCACCCATTACTCAGGTTACCGATAATACAGAGTGGGTAAATACATCTACAGGTGCCTGGGCAAATTATGACAACAATCCCGATAATGATGCCATATACGGAAAACTATACAATGGGTATGCTTTAAAAAGCGAGAAACTATGCCCCGAAGGTTGGCGGGCACCCACTTTACAAGATTTGCAGGATATGGTGAATTATGCAGGTGGGGATCACGCTGCTGTTAACCTCAGGGGTTCTGACTTCTGGGAGCCAGGCTTACCTCCCACAAACAGTAGTAATTTTACAGCTTTACCTTCTGGTACTCGAAATGGTAATGGAGGGTTTTTTCAAGCAATGGGGCGTGAAACCTTTTTTGGCTCCAAATCCATCTCTCAACTCTACCCCACAAAATTATATTCCAAAAATATTTTTTATGACCAGGCAATTGTTTATACCGGAGATGGTCAGAACAATTTTGGGGTTTCTTGTAGATGTATTAAAGAATAAACCAAAAAATGCTTTTTGGATAGACCACATCTTTGTGTAGTTGAACCCCTATGATTTAACCGATATGTTTACTAAAACTTTAATAATCCAAAATAACTAATATTATGAAAAAAAATATTTCACTTTTAATAGTGCTGTTTAGCCTCTCACTTTTTGCACAGGACAAAATTCATATCCACACAGTAACTCCTGATAATCTTGTGCCCGGAAATCCAAATTCAACCTATATAGACCACCCTGATTTAAATGGTAATTTTAGCGCTAAAATTGTGGTCAAACAGAGTTATTCCCCAAATGATGTGCTAAATGACCACCCGATTAATTTATTCTACTTCAACAATCAATGGACCATTAACAACTCTGATTTTGCGCCTTTACCTATTGGAGCTAGTTTTAATGTGTTTATTGGAGGAAGTAGTACTTCGATAATCTACCATCAAGCAACAGGTGCAAATTCGACAAGCTTTGCCACTTCGATTGACGACCCTCTCTTTAACAACCAAAATCCGGGACCTAATGCCGCATTTTCCCATGAATATTTGCCTAATGCTGGTGTCATAGCAAAACCGCTTGGTTTTGATTACACTAATGGAAAAAGAAGAATTTATGCAGAAGATTTAGATGGTTTTACCACAGATACAAATTTTATTATTGTAGTTCCCTCTGGAAATGACAGTTTCACCCACGAAAGTACTCCCCAGAATATAGAAGGACCATATACTACTATCGATCATCCTTTGCTCAATGATAATCCCAATGTATCGTTTGTATTTGAACATTACTATGGCCTGGAAGGTAACCTTAATGATTTTGACCATAACCTTGGTTTATCCTATGTTCCATCTCTCGGTCGCTGGCTAATTTTTGCCCAAGATTTGGCAGATTTTATACCGGGTCTGGCCTTTTCAATTTTAACGGCTCCAATAGATGGCACTTTAAGTATTGACGAAAATAATTTGGCATCTAAAATCATTATGCACCCTAACCCTGTCAACAACATGACAAATATTTCTGCAACTGAAGAAATAAAAAACGTGAGTGTATTAAATATGCTAGGACAAGAGGTATTAATGCTCAAAGGCAATAGCAATACAATGCAAGTCAATATGGAAGACCTTTCTGCAGGTACTTATTTTGTAAAAGTTCAAACCCATAAAGGCTTTCAAATACTAAAAGCTTTAAAAAACTAATTAGCCAAACTTGATTTTATTTTTAAATTAGGAGAGCCTCTACGGGGAGTGAATTCAAATTCACAGAGGCTTTCCTTTTTTTAACTACCTTTACTTAAGATATTTATCTGATGAAGACCATACAACTTGCCCTGATTGAAGATGACTTGCTAATCAAAGAATCACTCAAAACTTACTTTAGTGATAACAAGGCCATACATTTTAATTTTATTGCAGGAAGCGTAGAAGATTTTTTAAAAGCCATCGATGTCATCAGCAACCCAAAATTAGACATACTGTTACTTGATATTGGCTTACCCGGAATGTCAGGCTTAGAGGGCATTCGGTTTATTAAAGAAAAGCTCCCCCATATAAACATCATTATGCTTACCACCTATGAGGAAGATGACAAAATTTTTAAAGCACTTTGCGCTGGTGCCATTGCCTATATTTCAAAAAGAACACCTCTCACCAAAATTGAGGAAGCCATCCATACCGTTTACCATGGAGGCTCCTATATGTCACCATCTATTGCCAAAAGGGTGATTGAATATTTTGCCCCAAAACAACAAAAACAAGAAAGTCAGTTGACCTTGCGACAGTTGCAAATCGTACAAGGCGTAGTTGATGGGGCAAGCTATAAAATGATAGCTGATAAATTACTTATCTCTATTGACACCGTAAGAGACCATATCAAAAAGATTTACCGCATTTTAAACATCAACAGCAAAGCAGAACTCATTAAAAAATCCTACGAAGATAATTTATAGACGCTCAATTACCGTAGAGGAATTTACTTAGAACTATTTTAGCCTTCTACTGTAAATCATATAGTGAATTTCCTTCAACAGGTATAATGTGTAAAGAGTATCCTCCAAGCTTTATAATGGGATTCATTATCATATCAAAACCCATTAAATAGCTGCTTTAATTTTAGAGTCAAAAAAATCTTTAGTGTATAAACTTCAATTAAATTCCGAAATTTCACTGAAAACTTTTTTTATATCTTTATAAAAAAAACAAACACAATGAAATACCTCATCCCCATTTTCCTCTTAAGCTTCACATTCTCTAACGCTCAAACTGACACCCGTTTATATGACATCATAAATGCCGTTTCTGCTGAAAGGCTTGAAAAAGATGTGAGTATGTTGGTCGGTTTTGGTACGCGGCACACCTTAAGCGATACCATTTCCACAACCCGCGGGATCGGTGCGGCAAGAAGGTGGATCAAACAAGAATTTGAGGTGATTTCCAAAGACTGCAACAACTGCCTCGAAGTATTTTTTCAAAAAGACCTTGTCAAAGAAGGCACCAATGCGCGTATCCCCTTTGATGTTGAGGTGGTCAATGTAGTCGCCATACAGCGCGGTACTAAATTCCCCAACCGCTTTATCATCATGAGCGGCGATATTGACAGCCGGGTGACAGACCCTAACGATTATACTTCTAACTCGCCGGGAGCAAACGACAATGCCACCGGGATGGCCGGAGCGATGGAAGCTGCACGCGTATTGTCAAAATACAAATTTGAAAACAGCATTATCTATACCGGGCTTTCAGGAGAAGAACAAGGGCTCTTTGGAGGAGCAGGGCTTGCTGCTCACGCCAAAGAAAAAGGTTGGGAAATAATCGGGGTACTCAACAATGATATGATTGGAAATATTGAAGGCGTTAACGGCATCATCAGCAACCGCGATTTCCGCATTTTCTCAGAACCCGTTCCACCAACTGAAACAGAAAGGGAACGCAATGCTCGTCGTTTTTACGGTGGCGAAGTAGATGGTATTTCACGTCAACTGGCACGTTATGTTTATAAAACCACAAAAATTTACATGCCCGAAATGAATCCAAGCCTTATTTACCGTTTAGACCGCTTTGGCCGTGGCGGACATCACCGTCCGTTTAACGATGCCGGCTTTGCGGGTATTCGCATTATGGAATCACACGAGAATTACTACCGGCAGCACGAAAACATCCGTATGGAAAATGGCATTGCTTATGGCGATGTGATTGACTATGTGGATTTTGATTATGCCGCTAAGCTCACCGCTGTGAATGCCATTGCAATGGCCTCATTAGGCTGGGCACCTCCGGCTCCTACAAACGTGGCTATTGGCGGTATTGTAGAACCCTCAGCCAAACTAAAATGGGACAAAGCCCCCGGTGCAGTGGGCTATAAAATCTACTGGCGCGAGACCACCTCACCCACTTGGGACCACAGTCACTTTGTGGGCGATGTGAGTGAACATACCCTGGAGGGGATTGTAATAGACAATTACTTTTTTGGCGTCGCCGCGGTGGGCAAAGATGGACATGAAAGTGTGGTGGTGTTTCCGAATAGCGTGTTTAGGTAGACATTAAATGTGAGATTTTAGACATTAGATTTTTTTGCCCGATGAAAGCTTTAAATCTCTATGCGGCTTGACAACTTTGTGTGAAACCCCATCTGAGTAAGCTCTGCAATTAAAAAAACGTCCCATTAAAAAAACTATGCTATTTTTGTAGCAAACATCAAAAAATGAAATCTAAAGTTAGTTTACTGTTTTTAGTACTTTTTTCAGGAAGCACACTACTTGCTCAAACCTTTACCAAACAAGACACCCTGCGCGGCAGCATCACCCCGGAACGTGTTTGGTGGGATCTTACCTTTTACCATCTGGACATTGAAGTAAAACCCGATGAAAAATGGCTGGGCGGGAAAAACACCATCAGATATACTGTTTTGGAACCGCATCAGGTACTTCAGGTAGATTTACAAGAACCTTTAAAAATGGAGAAAGTAACCCAGGATGGAAAGGAACTGAAAATAAATAGCATTGGCAACGCTCATTTCATCACATTAAAAAAGAAACAGAAAAAAGGCGCTTCAGAAGAAGTCGTTGTGCATTACAGCGGTCACCCCAGAGAGGCCGTGAATGCCCCGTGGGATGGTGGGATTTCGTGGAAACACGATGAAGCAGGAAATCACTTTGTGGGCTCCTCCTGCCAAGGACTGGGCGCCAGTGTTTGGTGGCCCAACAAAGACCATATGTATGACGAGGTGGATAGTATGGCGATAAGTGTGCGCGTGCCGGAATCTTTGGTGAACGTTTCTAACGGAAGACTCAAAAATGTGGAAGAACACGATGATAAAACAAAAACCTGGCATTGGTATGTCACCAACCCCATCAACAATTATGGGGTGAACATCAACATTGGGGATTATGTGCATTTTGGCGAAACCTATGAAGGCGAAAACGGAACCCTCGATATGGACTACTGGGTGTTGAGCTACAACCTTGAAAAGGCCAGAGAGCACTTTAAAGATGCCCCAAGAAGCATGGAAGCCTTCGAATACTGGTTTGGCCCCTACCCTTTTTATGAAGATAGTTACAAACTGGTAGAAGCCCCATATCTGGGGATGGAACACCAAAGCTCTGTGACTTATGGCAATGAGTATTTGAAAGGCTATCTTGGCAGGGATTTGTCCGGTACCGGTTGGGGTCTAAAGTTTGATTTTATTATTATTCACGAAAACGGACACGAATGGTTTGCTAACAACATCACATACAAAGACATTGCTGATATGTGGGTTCATGAAGGATTCACGGCCTATTCTGAAAGCCTGTTTGTAGAATATTTCTACGGCAAAGAAGCCGGAGCTGAATATGTGGTGGGAACTGGAAATATGATTCAAAATGACAAACCCATCATTGGCCCCTATAATGTTAATCAAAGGGGCTCCAAGGATATGTACTACAAAGGAGCAAACATCCTTCACACTTTGCGTCAACTCCTTGAAGATGATGAAAAATGGCGGGAAATCCTTAGAGGCCTCAACCGAGACTTTTGGCATCAAACGGTAACTTCGTCAGAGATTGAAAACTACATCAGTGAAAAGACGGGTTATGATTTAAAGCAATTCTTTGACCAATATTTACGTGATCATAGAATACCAACTGTAGAGTTTAAAATAGACAGCAATGTGCTTTCTTTTCGCTACAGCGAAATCATTGAAGGTTTTGATATGCCTGTAAGGATTTTTATAAATGATGAACTACAATGGATTTTCCCAAAAGCAGAATGGACTGAAAAAACATTAAAAGAACCAATAAACAGCCTGAAACTTGACCCTAACTTTCTAGTGGACGGAATGTTGGAGAGGTAATATATAAAACTAAATTTCTTGCTTGAAATTAGTGACTAAGAACCAAATATAAGCCTATATAAATTAATATTTTAAACTTTGAATAACTTCACTTTTTGCCTACTATTTATTATTTCATTGGGGCTTTACTCTCAGGAGAAAGAATTTTCTGAATTGGAAGAAATCAAACTAAAAATGACCCAAATCAATGAAGCCTTTATTGCTAAAGATACTTCGGCTTTATCCAAATTACTTCATAGAGACCTATCACTAGGTCACTCTAACGGCTGGCTGGAAACAAAACCCGATTTACTTCAAACCCTTATAAATCAAGGTGTGCTCTATACACATATCGAAATGAAGGGTGAGCCAGAAATCCACTTTACCTCAGAAAACCTCATCACCACCAGAAGAAATATCAATGTAAGTGGTGTGGTTAACAACACCCCATTTGATGTAAAACTCAATATTCTTGAAATTTGGATTTGTGAAGGTAATGAATGGCAACTGCTCGCTCGGCAAAGTGTGAATAGAAAGGAATAAAAAAAGACCTCGGTTTAATGAGGTCTTTTTGAATTAAGTGTTAAAAAACGTTTTATGCTTTTGGCATAATTACTTTATCAATGGCGTGAATCACGCCATTTGAAGCGTCAACATCTGTGATAATTACAGTAGAAGAACCACCCTTAGCGTCTTTAATCATTACCTTATTATCTTTTAATGAGAGGGTAAGAATTTCGCCTTGAATTGTAACCACTTCATATTTGTTATTATTTTCCTGTATGACTTTTACTAAGTCAGCAGCTTTCCATTCCCCAGAAACAACGTGGTATGTTAATAAACCGGCTAGCTTCTTTTTGTTTTCATCTTTCATTAGATTATCCAAAGTCGCTTTGGGAACTTTACTGAATGCCTCATTGGTAGGAGCAAAAACCGTAAAGGGTCCTTCGCTACTTAGAGTTTCTGCAAGACCTGCATTTTTAACTGCAGAAGCAAGGGTAGAAAAGTTTTCATTTTTCATAGCAATTGCTGCTACTGTATTGGCCTCAAATTCAGCCGTTAATCTGGCTTCTTCCTCAGCCTTCTGGGCCGCAGCTTCTTCTTCCATTTTTAGCTGTTCAGCCTTGACTGCTGCCTCAGCTTCAGCTTCTTTCTTTTTAGAGTCATCACAGCTTGCAAATAGCAAACCGATAACTGCAAGTGATACTACAATTTTTCTAATTTTCATAATGATGGTTTTTTAATTCTCTCAAATATACCTTATGAAGATGTTAATTTGTAATAAAGAAAATTAATCTTATGTTAATTGTTTTAGAAATTATTAGTGTGGAAATCAGTACCTACTTAAAACCATTCTCAGATTAGTAACACATATAGATTAAAGGTTTTCCTTTTATACAATAGTTTTTAGGAAACACTAGCTATATGAGAAAAATATAATATTTTTACAGCACACTACGATCCCTTTATAACACATGAACATGATTTACAGAACGTTCCCGTTGCTTTTTGCACTTTTATTTTCAATGCACATAACCTCCCAGGAAGAAACCAAATGGGACGTTGCCAATCCCGGTCACGATTTCAAATACAACACCCACACCTTCACCACAGATGAAGGCACATGGATGAACCTCGACGTTTCACCTGACGGGAAAACCATCGTGTTTGATATGGTGGGGGATATCTACACCATCCCAATCACCGGAGGAAAAGCCAAAGCATTGCGCACCGGAATTCCCTTTGAAATACAACCGCGCTTTAGCCCAGATGGAAAACACATTTCCTTTACCAGCGATGCGGGTGGCGGCGATAATATCTGGGTGATGAAAGCCGATGGCAGTGATGCCAAACAAATCACCAAAGAAGATTTTAGACTGCTTAACAACGCAACCTGGATGCCCAATGGCAATTATTTGGTTGCCCGTAAACACTTTACTTCAGGACGCTCGCTGGGCGCCGGCGAAATGTGGCAATACCACATCACAGGAGGTAGCGGTGTCCAACTCACCAAACGCAGCAACGACCAAAAAGATGTCAACGAACCCGTGATTTCTCCTGACGGAAACTATATGTATTACAGTGAAGACGTCACCTCAGGAAATGTCTTTGAATACAACAAAGACGCAAACAGCCAGATTTATGCTATCAAACGCTACGATTTTCAAACCGGCGATATCGACCAAATCACCGGTGGACCGGGTGGTGCCGCAAGACCACAAATTTCGCGTGACGGAAAACTCCTCGCCTTTGTAAAAAGAGTACGCACCAAAACCGTCTTATACATTCACGACCTGCAAACCGGTGAAGAATGGCCTGTGTATGATGCACTCAATAAGGACCAAATGACCGCCTGGGCGATCTTTGGAGTGTACCCCAATTTCAGCTGGATGCCCAATAATGAAGACATCATTATCTGGGCAAAAGGGAAATTTCAAAAAGTAAACATCAAAACTACCGATGCCACCACCATTCCTTTTACCGCAGATGTTTCCATTGACATTGCAGAGCGCGTTCATTTTGAGACGCCCATTGACAAGGACGAATTTACCGTAAAAATGATACGCGATGCCGTGACTTCGCCTGATGGAAAGACTTTGGTATTTAGGGCGCTGGGCTACCTTTGGACAAAAAACCTTCCCAACGGAACTCCAAAACGCTTAACAACCGGTACTGACTTTGAGGCTGAACCCGCTTTTTCGCCAAACGGCAAAGAAATTGTTTATGTAAGTTGGAATGATACTGATTTGGGTGCCATTAGAAAAATTTCAGTCAATGGGGGCGCATCCTTAAAACTTACTTCTGAAAAAGGCATCTACAGAACACCCGCTTTTTCGCCAAACGGGCAAACCCTTGTTTTCAGGAAAGAGAGTGGTAATAATGACCAGGGAAGAGCCTTTACCAAAAACCCCGGTCTCTACACGATCAAAATCACAGGAAGCGAGGAAAAATTCCTGACCAAAGACGGTGAATATCCGCTTTTTACAAAAGATGGCAAACGCATTTTCTTCCAAACCGGAGGCGTGTTTTTTGGTGCACTCACTAAAGAATTGAAAAGTGTGGATTTAAACGGGCAAGATGAACGCACACATATCAAATCAAAATATGCCAACCGCCTGGTGCCCAGTCCCGACAATAACTGGATCACCTTTTCACATTTACACAAAGCCTATGTGGCACCCTTAAATTTAAACGGTCAGGAAGTGGATCTTGACAACAAAACCACCGCCGTTCCAGTGTCTCAGCTTGCAAACGACGCCGGTATCAATCTGCATTGGTCTGCAGATAGCAAACAGGTGATGTGGACATTGGGTGACACTTATTTTAAAAATGACATTAAAGACCGCTTTACCTTTTTACCAGGTTCTCCCGAAAAAGTGGAAGACCCTTCTGAAAAGGGAATTGCTATTGGCTTAAAAGCAAAAGTGGATAAGCCAGAAGGCCGCATCGCATTTACCAATGCCCGCATCATTACTATGGAAGACGACCAAATCATTGAAAACGGAACCATTGTAATCAATCAAAATAAAATCGAAACGATGGGAACTTCTTCTGAAGTTAAAATTCCCGCAAATACCAAAGTCTATGACGTTACCGGAAAAACAATTATGCCCGGTATGGTAGATGCACACGCGCATGTAGGCGGTTTTCGCTACGGATTAACAACACAACAAAACTGGCAGTTTTATGCCAATCTTGCTTATGGAGTGACCACCGCACACGACCCTTCAGCAAATAGTGAAACGATTTTCACCCTTTCAGAAATGCTTAAAAGTGGTAACCTGGTTGGACCCCGCCTCTACTCTACTGGATACATTCTCTATGGTGCAGATGG
>TARA_R110002072_G_scaffold51170_2_pt1 | contig 40762 bp, 40 predicted proteins | sample TARA_R110002072 | Tara Oceans TARA_R110002072 (sample SAMEA4397118) | marine metagenome | biome: Polar Biome; feature: [SRF] surface water layer (ENVO:00010504); material: water (ENVO:00002006), including particulate matter (ENVO:01000060) such as... | depth 5 m
TGGACACAGCAGTCCAGCCTGGCCCAGCGTGTGCCACAGTTCTCGGGGAACCATGTGTTGCGCCTCCCACTCTTCGATATGGGGCGATATCTCCTTCTCAAGGGCGCGGTGCGCCATATCGCGGAATAGGGTCAGTTCTTCGTTATCCATGGTTAGAAAGCTCTAATGTGCAAGGGGCGCCAATTCTGCGCGATAAACGGGTCGGAAACAACGCCACTGTGACTGAAATTGCGAATTCATCTTGCGGTCGCCAAGGGGTACTGTGCAGCGCCGCTGAGAGTGCTAAACTTAATTTCCTTTTTTCTCAGACAAACTGGAGTTCAGTGATGCGCGAATACAAACAGTTTTACATCAATGGCGAATGGGTTGACCCCGTAACTGCGAATGAGCTTGAGGTAATCAACCCGGCTACAGAGCAAGCGTGTGCTCTGATATCCATGGGTTCAGAGGCCGATGTTGATAAGGCGGTCGCTGCAGCCAAAGGCGCATTTGAATCCTTCAGTCGCACTACTCGCCAGGAACGCATTGAATTGCTGGAGTCCTGCATAGCCACTTATCAAAAGTACTACGTCGATATCGCCGATGCGATTCGCGAGGAAATGGGCGCACCACTGGGACTGGCAACGGGGCCGCAGGCTTATTGTGGTAAAGGGCACCTGGAAGAGGCACTCAAGGTGCTCAAGACTTTCGATTTTGAGGAGGATCTGGGTGAGCACCGTATTTTCAAGGAGCCCATCGGCGTATGCGGTCTGATTACGCCCTGGAACTGGCCGGTGAACCAAATTTCCTGCAAGGTCGCTCCAGCGTTGGCCGTAGGCTGCACCATGGTGCTCAAGCCGAGTGAGGTGGCGCCTTTGTCTGCGTATTTGTATGCACAGGTAATGCATGAAGCGGGTGTTCCTGCGGGCGTGTTCAATATGGTCAACGGTGATGGACCTGTGGTCGGCACCGCGCTTTCCAAGCACCCGGACGTTAACATGATGTCTTTCACCGGCTCTACTCGCGCAGGCTCTCTGGTGGCGCAAAATGCCGCGCCCACAGTTAAGCGCGTGACTCAGGAACTGGGCGGAAAATCACCTAATATCGTGCTCGATGATGCTGATCTGGAGGCTGCTGTCACCGGGGGAGTCATGCATATGTACACTAACACCGGGCAATCTTGTAATGCGCCGTCGCGCATGTTGGTGCCCAAGGCGAAACTGGCTGAGGCCGAAGCAATCGCTGCGAAAGTATCTGAGTCAGTGGTGGTGGGTGATCCTGCATCCAAGGATACGACGATGGGCCCGGTGGTCTCCGAGGTGCAGTTCAACAAGATTCAGGGGCTTATTGAAAAAGGCATAGCTGAAGGAGCTAAGGTTGTCACCGGTGGCCCGGGCCGCCCTGCAGATCTGGAGAAAGGATATTTTATTCGGCCCACTATTTTTTCCGAGGCGAACAATGACATGACGATCGCGCGGGAAGAAATTTTTGGCCCGGTGCTCACTATGATTCCCTACGACACCGAAGAAGAGGCGATTCGCATCGCCAATGACACGCCCTACGGACTGGCGGGCTATGTTCAAAGTGGCAATATCGACCACGCCCGTGAGGTGGCCTCCAAGATTCGGGCCGGAAACGTCCATATTAATGGTGCCGCTGGTGGCTTCGATGTGCCGTTCGGCGGATTTAAGCAATCGGGCAATGGCCGCGAGTGGGGCAGCCACGGTTTTACTGATTTCCTTGAGATTAAGGCAGTAGAAGGCTACGGCACGTAAGCATGGGCCAGTTCGTACTCGCCATCGATCAGGGTACGACGGGTAGTACCGTCGCCCTGATGGATGCCCGGGGCAAGTTGCGGACGAGCGTCAATTACGAATTTCCACAAATCTACCCGCGGCCTGGCTGGGTGGAGCAGCGCCCGGCAGATATCTGGGCATCAGTGTGCAAAGGCATTCGTGCCATTCTGCGTAAGAAAATTTGCCGGGCACAGGACATTGCCTGTATCGGTATTACCAATCAGCGTGAGACCTCTGTGCTGTGGGATACCCGCAGCGGTGAGGCGTTTAACAACGCTATCGTCTGGCAGTGTCGTCGTACTACGGAGTTCTGTGAGTCTTTGCGCTCTGCGGGACATGAAAAGCGTGTCAGGCGTAGATCAGGCCTGGTATTGGACCCATATTTTTCGGCAAGTAAATACCGTTGGCTGCTCAAAAACACGCCGGGTATAGCGCGGGCGCTAAAGAGCCAGCGCGTTGCAGCGGGTACCATAGACAGTTTTCTTATCTGGCAGCTCACAGCGGGTGAGGCGCATGTCACTGATGTGTCTAATGCCTCCCGCACATCCCTTATGAACCTGAAAACGGGTCGCTGGGATCAGTACTTGCTCGATCTGTTCGAGGTGCCGCGCGACATCCTTCCGTCCATTGTTCCGTCCAGCGCCATTCTTGGACACACCCGAGGCGTTCCTGGTTTGCCCGATGGCATTCCTATTTCCGGTGTGGCCGGTGATCAGCAGTCGGCCCTGTTTGGCCAGGCCTGCTTTGGTGTCGGCGATGCCAAGTGCACCTTCGGCACGGGCTCTTTTATTTTGATGAACACAGGGTCAGAGTTGCTGCATTCAAATGCGGGGCTGTTGACTACCGTTGCCTGGCAGTTGGGCGAGAATAGTAAGCCTGTCTATGCGCTGGAAGGCGGTGCTTTTGTTTGCGGCGCGGCAGTGCAGTGGTTGCGCGACGGGCTCAAGATGATCAAGACCGCGCCAGAAATTGAAGAACTGGCTCTGCAGGTTCCCGATCACGGCGGCGTGGAGTTTGTCCCGGCCCTGACTGGCCTCGGTGCTCCCCATTGGGCTCCAGATGCACGCGGGACTTTCACGGGACTCACGCGAGGTACCGAGCGAGGCCATATCGCAAGGGCTACACTTGAAGCGATGGCACTACAAAATGCTGACATTCTGCGTGCTATGGAAAGTGACCTCGGAAAACGTATGAAGCCACTGCGAGTTGACGGTGGCGCGGCCGCGAACAATTTGTTGATGCAGATTCAGGCAGATGTACTGGGACGTCGATTGATCCGGCCGCAAGTTATTGAGACGACCGTTGCAGGCGCCTGCTACCTGGCAGGGCTGGGTGTCGGGTTGTGGCAAAGCCCGGCGGCAGTGAAGAATATCTGGCGTGCAGAGCGTGAATTTTCGGTGGCCATGCGTCCCAGCGCGAGACGCAAGCGCATGGCCTCATGGAACACTGCACTGCACCGTACGCTTCTCTAGGAGCGGCTGGTTCATCATGGCGGAAGTCATACCCTTTCATAAGCCGTCCCTCAAAGAAAAGCACAAGGGCAATACGCTGTGTCGCCGCGGGCATCACAAATGGCAGGTGGACAAGGCAAAAAAGTTTGACGTTAAGCTGGGCAAGCTGGTGACGGTTTATTACTGCTCCCGTTGTGGCAAAAGCAAGGTCCAGGCTCATTGATCTGAGGAAATGCAGCTTTACCTGATCAGCGGGAGCGATTAGATAGCGGCTCCCATTGCACGGTGCAATCTTCAAAGGTTGAAAGGTTGAAAGGTTAAAAGGATTGCTATATTCCCGGGTTCTGCCGTCTGATTATGCGGGTGCTCAGCGGCTTGCCGACGGGACTCTTGGCAAAGCTTCCAATCTAGGCGCATGGAAACGGGCATAGGACGGCCCGAAATGTCCAGGAATGAGCGCTGGTTCACAAAAAAAACCCTATAAAATTAATAGTTTAGTGTCGGTAGACAATTCATATTAGGATGATTAGACTCAGGAGGGTCTGTTGACACAAATGCGGGTAAGATATGCCCGCGACCGAGAGTGAGATCATGGCAAAAATAGCGATAGTAAAACTGTTCAACGGTCTGAATCTGGCGCCGGCACAGCTGGCAGGTCAGTTGCGTGAGGCGGGTCACGAGGTAAAAGTGATTTATTTCAAGGAAACAGTCGCGCTTCCCACCGACGAGATCGGCGATCACCTGGAGCTTGATTACCCCGGCACCGGATTTGTAGCCAACGGCAAGGAGTATTCGGTAGATCTCTACAAGCCGATTTGCGATAGCGAAATGCAGCTCCTGATAGAAGAGCTCAAAGACTTTAATCCAGACTGCATCGGCTATACGGTATTTTCCGGCTTGATCAAAATCTGCGGCGAAACGAGCAACAGGCTGCGCGAGCATTTCGACTGTCCCTTTATATGGGGTGGCCCTGGCCCAACGCTCGAGCCGCACAAATGTATTGAGTACAGCGACATCCTTTGTATCAATGAGGGCGAGCAAGTAATGGTGGAGTTGGCAGCGTGTCTGGATGCGGGAACAGATTATTCCACTATTCAGGGAACCTGGTGCAAGCGCGGTGAGGAAGTTGTCAAGAACGAGAATCGACCGCTCATGAAGCTGGATGATCTTGCTCAACCGGATTGGGCCAGAGAAGGTTATGTATTTGTTAATGGCGACTCGGTTGAACGAAACTACTACCCTGAGAACAATTCCAAAACCTATTCAATAATGACGCAGCGCGGCTGCCCGTTTTCCTGCCATTTTTGTATAGAGAGCAAATACCAGGATATGTTTGGGCGCAAAGACTCTTTACGCAGAAAATCTATCGACATGATTATGGATGAACTGCGCTGGGCGGTTAAGAATTTGCACATTAAACGTGTGATGTTCTATGACGATGTATTTACCGTACACCCTCGCTGGCTAGAAGACTTTTTACCTCGTTACAGGGACGAGATTGGCCTGCCGTTCTGGTGCTACTCCTATCCGACCACGCACGACCGCGCACTACTGGATAAATTGAAGGATGCGGGCTGCACTGCCATCACTATGGGCGTTCAATCGGGTAGCGAGCGAGTGCTTAAAGAGAACTTCAATCGACCGACGAAGTCGGATCGAGTAATCGCAGCGGCAGAAGAAATAGTTGGCTCTGGTATTACAGGATTTTACGATTTAATTACTCGCGTTGACTTCGAAACACTGGATGATCTTGAGGAAACGTTTGAGTTCCTACTCAAGTTCCCGATCGAAATGAATACATTTATGCTACCGAACATGACTAGCTACCCTACCTATAAGTATAGCGAGGATGTCATTGCTGCAGAGAGTGCGGGAACACTCAACAAGCCATCAGAAGAAGACTACGACTTTTATCATCACCTGTATCTTCTGTCGCGTTCTACACTGCCGGTGGAAAAAATTCGAGAGATCAAGGACGACCCAAAATACCGGGAAACCCCCTCGTTAATGACGGAGTACTTTGATCATACTCCGGTTATTAATTTCACTGACTATGTGCCCAAGCGTGAGCGCCAGGTAGGTTAACCAGTGGTGCGGGGTTTTTCTCTGGAAAGCGCATATTTGCGGACCAGGCCACGCATCTGGTTGTAGCTCAGTCCCAGCGCCGCTGCCGTGCGGCGTTGGTTGTATCCATTCTCTGTCAATGCCTTGCTCAGTAGTTGCTTTTCAAGTTTTTTTACGCTGGATTGAAAGTCTAGGGTTTCATTTTTTCTATCGCCGAAGTTTTTTTCTTTCTCTGCAGCTTTCATAGGGAGCGGAACTTCCGGGAAAGGCGAGAGAAAGGGGTTAATGATAATTGCGTTTACCGGGAGGTCCGGGTCGTTCCATCGAAACAGCGAGCGCTCCACGGCGTTTTTCAGTTCCCTAATATTACCTGGCCAGGCGTGTTGTAATAGGACCCCAAGTGCATCGTCGGTAAAGCCTGCGAACAAATCCCAGCCCAATTCGGCGCACATCTGAATCGCAAAATGCTGCGCTAGATCGGCGATATCTTCGCCCCTGTGTCTTAGCGGCGGGAGGTGGACTACATCAAAGCTCAGTCGGTCCAGTAGATCGGCGCGAAAGCAATTTTCAGCGACTAATGCTTGCAGATCGGTGTTGGTAGCGGCAACCACACGCACATCGACTGCAATTGTCTGTTGTCCACCAAGACGCTCAAATTCTCCGTATTCTGCCAACCGCAGTAACTTCTCTTGCAGACGCATCGACATTGTTCCCAGCTCATCCAGGAAGAGCGTGCCGCCATCCGCCCGCTCAAAACGACCCTTGTGGGTCCGGGTGGCTCCGGTAAATGCACCGGGCTCATGCCCGAACAATTCGGACTCCAGCAGGCTGTCCGCCAGCGCTGCACAGTTCACTTTGATCAGTGGCGCCTCCCAGCGAGGAGACAGAAAATGCAGGCGTTGAGCTGCCAGTTCTTTGCCGGTGCCGCGCTCGCCCAGCAGAAGTACAGGGCGGTTGATCGTCGCCAGGTGGGAAAGTTGTTCCAGGGCCACTGCAAGTGCTGCAGAATTGCCGATGATACTTTCTTGTTTTCTCATCGGTAAAATATACCACTCTATAAGGTCAAAAATACCTATAATAAGGTAAAAAAACACTCTTTTTAGATTTAATTGTTTAACGCTGGATTAGAAATAGCCTATAAACCTTCTTTAAATCAGCGTTTTAGCATACATGGCACGATTCCTGATAGGTAGTTACTGTCGGATCCGGAGCTGCCACTGAGGCAGCTCGGTACCACAGTTGTTCGCAGAGCGGGAATGAGGACACGATGACGGAACAGCGCGACAGACAGTTAGTGTACATAGCCCTCTTCGCGCCGTGCGCGGCGATGGCATTTGCGGCAGGCCCAGTCGCGGGCATTCTTACTTATATCCAAATCGGGGCAGCTTTCGAACTGACGAGTTGGATTGGAACGCCCCGCGGTAAAAACCTTAATCGCCACCGTTAGCAAAACAAAAACAGGAGAAATCACATGGGCATATTTTCACGCATGACTGACATCATCAATTCCAATATCAATGCGATGCTGGACCAGGCTGAGGAGCCTGAGAAGATGGTGCGGCTTATTATTCAGGAGATGGAGGATACACTGGTGGAAGTGCGCAGTTCTTCCGCCCGTGTGTTGGCAGATCGTAAAGAGGCCGCCAGACGCCTGGGTCAGGTGCGCAGCGAGGCGATCAGTTGGGAGGGGAAAGCAAGGCTGGCCATCACTAAGGGTCGAGAGGACCTGGCGCGTGCGGCGCTGCAGGAGAAGCGAGCGGTGGAGGAGGAGCTTTCGGTGGTCGAAATTGAATTGCAAGCCACCGACGAACACATCGCACAACTCAACAAAGAGGTCGCTCTGTTGCAGCAGAAACTGGACGATGCGCGTGCCAAGCAAAAAGCGTTGATTATGCGTGGTAAGACTGTTGAGTCACGCATTAAAGTTAAACGCCAGATTCAGCGCGAGGCGCTGGACGACGCTTTCCACCGATTTGACCGCTTTGAGCGGCGCATGGACACACTGGAGAGCCAGTTGGAGGCAATGGATCTCGGTCGTGAAGTGTCGCCAGATCTCGCTGACAAAATCAGCGCGCTACAGGACGATGAGCAGCTCAGTGGTGACCTTGACCGTTTGAAGGCTGAAATGGGCGAGAAGAATCAGGGCTAGATGGTCAGGCGTCGCCCATTTTCGATACTGCCGCCCATAATGGTGACAGGCGTATTCCAAACCGGATTATTTAAGGAAAGTGCCAATGGAATTTTGGAAATTCATGTTTGTACCGACCATCCTATTCCTCGTTATCGTGGCTCCGATGTGGATCACTATGCACTACCGCAGTGTTAGTCGATCCTCGCGCAGTCTTAAGCAAGAGGACCGTCAGTCCATCGAGCATATGCTGGAAACCGTAGACAAATTGACCGACCGTATTGGGACTCTGGAGTCCATCCTGGATGACGACCACGCTCAATGGCGGCAGCAGGTCAGTCGTCCAGAACGAGGCGCTCACACTGGGCAGGGTCAAGGAAAGGAGCAGAAATGACAGATAGAAATCGTAAGCGAAGCGTGCATCGTCGTAGCGGTTTTCGCCGCAATAGCCGGCATTATCAAGCCCGTAGACGCAGTGGTTGGGGGTTCAACCTTTACCGAAATACTCAAGAAGGCGTTATTGGCGGTGTCGCCGCCGGACTAGCTGACCACTGGGATATTGCTCCCTGGGTGGTACGCCTGCTTTGGGTTGGAGGATTCCTGTTTACCGGTACGCTTGCGCTTTGGATGTATGCCGCAGCGTGGATTCTAATGGCGCGGCGTCCGATGCGGGCCGATAGTGACGGTCTTTCCTCGGAGGATTTGGATTTTGAGTCAGTGGACGTCGAAATGGAATATGACGAGCGCCACCACGATTACCGGCCACGCAAGGTGTTTCGGTACAGCGACAGCAGCTCTATTCGGCTTCAGCGAGCGCGAGAGCGACTGGATGCCGCTTTGAACCGAGTTGAAAATATGGAGTCGTACGTGACTTCTCGCCAGTATGAGTTGAACAAGGAGTTTTCACGCTTGTAAAGTGTTCCACGCGGGCAGGTCGACGAATAGCAGTTGCCTGCGGTGCCAGCACCCGCGCCTATAACCGGGTGTTGCTGTACTTCATAAGAAGAATCCATCGCAGTAAAGTAGCGCGCCTGGACACCGACTGCGGAACTGCCCACTTGGTTGTGCTCTGCCAGTTGACAGGCGCTATAGTGTGATCCGGGTCTCAGTATGCGGTAGGAATTGGTGATTGCTTTCGCGGACGCCTATCTCCATCTGTCAATCTTCGCTACGCTCTGTGCATACCCCCAAAGTTCGCCACAGGTTATTACCATGCAGGAGCAGGAACCCTATGTGCCGCCCCCCAGTTTGCTACTGGCATTGACCGAAGCACATCGGGCGGCATTGGAGGTTGTGTCTTTGGGTGTTACGCGGCACGTGCTTAAAAAAATGGCGCCCTTAGGAGATGGTCATCCTGTGATGGTTTTGCCGGGTTTCCTGGCGGGCGATGGCTACAATAGCGCTCTTCGCCGTTTTTTGAGCGGACTCAATTACTCTGTTCACGGTTGGGGGATGGGGCGCAACCTCGGTCCCCGAGCGGGTGTGCTGGAAGGACTGGAACAGCGTGTTCAGGATTTGGTCGAGCGTTATGAAGAGCCGGTATCACTTGTCGGGCACAGCCTGGGCGGCATCTTCGCCCGAGAAATTGCGCGCGCATTTCCTGACAAGATCCGGCAGGTTATTTCGCTGGGCAGTCCCTTTGGCGAGGGGCGTATGACAGCTTCCATTCCCGCTCGACTGTTCGCCGCACTCAACCCGCCTGAGGATCTGCCTATCGACGAGGATTTGTTGGCCCTGGCGCCACCTGTACCCACTACTGCGATCTATTCTAAGGGGGACGGAATTGTAAATTGGCAGACGACATTTCAACACGAAGGCCACGCGCAAACGCAGAACATCGAGGTGCGGGGCAGTCATTGTGGTATGACGTTGAATCCGTCTATCTGGTTGCTGATCGCAGAGTGCCTGGCGATAGCGCCGGGGCAGTGGCAGGCATTTGAACACGGCAATTGGAGCACACTGGTTTACCCCGCCGTCGACTAACAATAAAGGGTTTTTTTAGCACGTATTGGTCCATCCCCGTTACTTAAACAAGTCTACTTTTCCGATTTGCAATGCAGTCTCGCGAGCCGCTCATCTGTGACTACAAAAAAGTGAAGTGTATTGAGCTAATTTGTTACCCGCACTCGCGACGTGCCCTATAATTGGCGACTATGTTAAAGCAGCAGGGGGATTGAGTATGGGCAGACTTCTGATCGTGGCCGATGATGAGGTTAACTGTTCAGCGACCCGAAGGGGGCTCGAGCTAGCTGCAAAGTTGGGCCATGAGGTCGACGTGGTCGCCTTTACTTATGCGTCTCTGAAAAGCCTGAAGGTAACTCAGGCAAAGAGAGATAGTCTGCGCAAGCACCTACTGTCTGAACGAAAGAAAGTAGTGCTGGCGCGAATCAATGAATATCGCAAGCGGGGTCAGAAGGTTGGGCTTACGGTGGTTTGGGAGAAAGATCTTGCCCGCTGGCTCATTGATCAATGCCAGCGCGATCGCTATACGATGGTGGTGAAGACCGGGAGTCGCTCAGAGTCTCTGTTCCAAACCTCCACCGACTGGCAGCTCCTTCGTGAGTGCCCTGCGCCATTGTTGCTGGTGGCGAAGCAGAAGTGGGATAGGGTTAAGCCGGTGCTGGCTACTCTGGACTTGTCGAGTAAAGCCCCCGCGAAGCAGGCTCTCAACCGCAAGGTATTGGGCGAAGCACAAGCTCTTGCTCGAACGCTTGGTGTGGAATTGAACATAATCGCTGCGGTCGAGGTACCTGCGCTGTTGTCAGAGCTGGACCTGGTGGATCCGCTGGCTTATGCGCGCGATGCGAAGGAAGCAATGAAACCCCAAATCAGGAAACTGGCAAAGCAGTACGGTATTCCCGAGTCGACATTTCACTACAAACGTGGCCCCGTCGAGAAAGTGATCACCAGCTATGCGGCCAAAGTGCGTGCCCAAATTGTGGTAATGGGCACGGTGGGGCGCAAAGGCGTCAGGGCGCGTCTACTGGGCAATACTGCGGAGAGAGTCCTGCAGCGCTTAAAGACAGATGTTTTGGCGATAAAGCCATAAAAATACTTCTGTACCTTCCTTGCTATCTCTAAAATACCGACTACTTTTCATTACAGTACGCGCATTCCCTGCGCGTGCTGATACGTCCCCTGGCCGATACTTCTGCCCCGAAGTATACGGCTGTTGGCCCGCTTTCAGTTCCTGAAATGCGGGCTTTTTTATTTTTATCAAGTAATAAACAATTAAACTTAATGTAGATTGTTAAGAGAAAAGAAGTCATGCTTTAGTCTTGGAAGCCGCGACCACGCTGTGCATCGCTCTCGCTGGTACTAGATTGAGTAGACATTTTGTCTATTGGAAGAAGATCGATTACTGTCATCGTTATCTTGTGCCGGTGAGCGCTTCTGATTCTGCATTCACAATCGTATAAATAGACTGTCGCACTGGCTTGAGGCGGTGCGAAAGCGCAGCTTTATTTTTTGTCCGTGCCCGGAGTAAATATGGCCAACCCGATCAAAAAACGCCTGGCTGACCTGCTTGATAGCGATCTGTTTATGCCGCGGGAGCTCAGCTGGCTTTCATTTAATGCTCGCGTCTTGCAGGAGGCGGCGGATGCGTCGGTACCACTGATTGAGCGCTTGCGTTTTCTGGGCATTTTCTCCAATAACTCAGACGAGTTTTTTCGTGTCAGGGTGGCGGAAGTCAGGCGCTTGATCGCTGTATCGTCGGGTGACAACAAACAACAATCAAAAGACTTGCTGGTCGCGATCCAGAAACGGGTGGTGGAGCTACAAAAAGAATTCGACCGAATCTATGTCGATATTGTCCGTGAGCTCGCGGTGCATCGCATCTACCTCATCAATGAAAAGCAGCTGGATGAAGGGCAGGCGAATTTTGTGCAGGCATATTTTACCAATACGGTATTGCCAGAACTGGAACCCATACTGCTAAGAGACGGCGTCAACATTCCTCCTCTGAACGATGAATCGCTCTACCTTGCAGTAGATATCAAGACAGGTGGCGAATACCAAAGCGCAGTGGTGGAAGTACCTACGGATCGCCTGAAACGCTTTCTGCAGATTCCGCCCCCAAAAGCCCAGCGTGGCAATGTTTTTATTGTGCTGGACAATATCATTCGAGCGCATCTTCTACAGATGTTTCGCGGTGCTATCGAAATTGACTCCGCTCGAGCTTATTGTTTCAAATTTTCGCGAGATGCCGAACTGGCGATTGATACCGGGATCACTCAAAGCCTCATCGATAAGATGGAGCTGAGTCTGAAGCGTCGCCGCAAGGCAGATACCGTGCGTATGGTCTATGATCAGAAAATGCCCACGCGCATTCTGGACAACCTATGTAGTCGTTTTGGCTTTGGAAAATACGATAGTCTGACGGCCGGTGGGCGCTATCATAATTCCAAAGATTTTATGGATTTTCCGGATATCGGCGCCCGTTCCCTACGTTTTAAGCCGCGTACAGCGCTGCGCATCGAACGTCTGGACGAGAAAAAAAGTCTTTTTGACAGTATCCGCCAGAAAGATGTTTTTCTCTATTACCCGTACCACCCATTTGACTACGTGGTCGACTTGCTCAAGACGGCTGCGCTGGACCCTCAGGTCAGCAAGCTCAAAATCTGCCTGTATCGAGTAGCCAGAGACTCTCGCATCATTGATGCGTTGGTTAATGCCGTCCAAAATGGCAAAAAGGTATTGGCTGTGGTTGAGCTGGCGGCGCGCTTTGACGAAGAAGCAAATATCAACTGGGCACAACGGCTTACCGAGAATGGTATCGAAGTTATTTTTGGTATACCCGGTTTGAAAGTGCATAGTAAGCTTTTGTTGATAGAGCGTAAGGAGGGTAATGCCTCGCGGTATTACACGCATATCGGTACTGGCAACTTCAATGAAAAGACCGCTCGTCTTTACACAGATTACAGCCTGATCACCTACGATCAGAATGTGGGTAAGGACGTCGTTAACGTTTTTGATTTTCTGCAATACAACTATAAGCAGCCCAAGTATCGATTGCTGCTGGTGTCGCCCCACACGGCTAGAAGTGGCTTGCTGGAACTGATTGATAAGGAGATCGCAAATGCTCAGGCAGGCTATCGCGCTTCGATGACACTGAAGTGCAACAATCTAGTGGATAAGCAGCTGGTTATGAAGTTGTACGAAGCAAGTAGTGCAGGTGTAGAAATACGTCTAATTGTCCGTGGCATGTGTTCACTGTTGCCGGGTGTCAAGGAAATTTCAGAGAATATTCAGGCGATCAGTATCGTTGATCGATATTTGGAGCATCCTAGAGCCTATGTATTTTTCAATCGCGGCAAGCCGCGGTATCTTATTGGCTCAGCAGATCTGATGACCCGTAATCTTGACTACCGTGTGGAGGTGCTGTGCCCGATTTATGATGTGGATGCGCAGCGTATAATCCAGGATACCCTGGACCAGCAGTGGTATGACAATGCCCGAGCTAGGGTATTGGATCAAAACCAGACCAATAGTTATGTTCAGACGAAAAAGCGTGCCACCCGAATCCGCTCGCAGGACAGCATTCATCGTTATCTCTCTACAGGTAAATTGCCTCGTTATCCAAAATCGCGAATGCACCAACCCGCGCGTCGACGGCGGAAATTGAAACCTTGACCTCCTGTTGCGCCCCGATGTAGGACGTGTACACTTCCCCGCTTTAGGCTCGGTTGGCAGCCCCTGAAATGTCTTGCCACGGTACTCATTTTTACATGGAGAATAGTCATGCTCGCATATACTACTATTGGGACGGCCGATATTGAGAAGGCCAAAGCATTTTATCTGGCGGTGTTGGAGGATATGGATGTTAGCGTGGTGATGGATATAGGGCGACTTGCGGCCCTGGGTACTCCCAGCGGCGGGGCGATGCTCGCAGTTTGTACTCCATACAATGAAGAGGGGGCCAGTCCCGGCAATGGCAATATGGTGTCTATTGCGCCCGGCTCAAAGGAATTGGTAGAGAAGCTCCACGCCAAAGCGCTGGAGTTGGGCGCTACCGATGATGGCGCTCCCGGGGATCGCATGGATGGTTTTTACGGCGCCTATTTTCGCGATGCTGATGGCAACAAGGTTTGCTTTTGTCACTTTGGATAGAACTGAGTTTGGTTCACGTAGGCAGTTGCCGATGATCAATTTTTTCTGCCAGTGGGACAATCCCTTGAATTACCTGACCGGTAGAGTGTTAACGCACCAAATAACTGAGACATCAATCTAGTGGCCGGTGGAAGCTTACTACTGCTGTTGGACGATATCGCCGCCGTGTTGGACGACGTGGCGCTAATGACCAAGATTGCAGCGAAGAAAACCGCTGGAGTGCTGGGTGACGATTTAGCAGTTAACGCCGAAAAAGTGAGTGGTGTGAGTGCGGATCGAGAACTGCCCGTGGTGTGGGCAGTGGCTAAGGGTTCCCTGCGTAATAAGTGCATTTTGGTGCCCGCCGCCATGGTGGTGTCATTGGTGGCGCCCTGGCTGATCACCCCGGTACTTATCCTGGGTGGATTATTCCTGTGCTATGAGGGGTTTGAAAAAGTCGCACATCGCTTTTTCCACTCCAAAGCGGAGGACATAGCCCAGCGTAATGATCGGATAAAGCAGTTGTCAGAGTCTCCAACTGACTTGGCTAGTTTCGAGCAACAAAAGATAAAGGGCGCTATTCGTACAGATTTAATTCTCTCTGCTGAGATTATTGTGCTTACACTGGGCATTGTTGCTGAAAAGGAATTTATTACCCAGTTTCTGGTGCTGTCCGGCATTGCTTTCTTTATGACCGTCGGTGTGTATGGCGTGGTGGCGGGCATTGTCAAACTGGATGATGCGGGCTTGTATCTCATTGAAAAAAGCGGCAGCGGAATTTGGCCGCGATTCCAGCGCTGGTGGGGTGCTCGCCTGCTGGTCTTTGCACCCTGGTTGATGAAGGCGCTGGCGGTGGTGGGGACTGTGGCGATGTTTATGGTGGGGGGGGGCATTCTGGTGCATGGGTTGCATGTGCTGGATGAGGGAATAAAGTTCCTGACCGAGCAGCTCGGTGAGATTGCCACAGTGGGCCCGGTGTTAGCAGCCCTCACGCCGACTCTGGCGGGAATAGTGATAGGCATGGCCGCCGGGGCTGCCGTATTAGCCCTTGTCATGTTGTTGCAGCGACTGCGGGGAAACTGACTTATTGCATTTCTATGCTCATTTGAGCAGTGAACCCAGTATCCCCCTGAACAGTTTTCGTCCTAGTGAACTTCCTGCCGCACGAGCAATACTCTTCAAAAATGTCTCGCCGGCACTTTCTCGACCTCGGGAGTGACTTTTCGTCTTGCCCTCGGCCTTCGCGGCGCGTTCAGCCAGTTCGGTCTCGTGCTCCTGCTTTTGTCTTGCGGCAGTACGCTCTAGTAATATTTCATGTGCTGACCGGGGGTCGATAGGTACGCCATAGCGTTTCTGGTTTATATCCTTATCCAGGATTGCCTGGCGCTCTACTGCAGTCGCTTCACCCATGCGAGAATGGGGCGGACGAATCAGTACGCGCTGAACCGGGGCCGGAATGCCCTTGTCCTGCAACGTGGAAACAAGCGCTTCGCCGACACCCAGCTCTGTAATAGCGGTTACTGTATCCAATTCGGGATTGGCGCGAAATGATTGTGCGGCTACTCTGACGGCTTTCTGCTCGCGGGGCGTATACGCCCGCAATGCATGCTGCACGCGATTACCCAGTTGACCCAGGACACTGTCGGGAATGTCACTGGGACTCTGAGAGATGAAGTAGATGCCGACGCCCTTGGATCGGATCAGGCGCACTACCTGTTCAATTTTCTCCAGCAGTGCTTTGGGTGCATCTCGAAAAAGAAGATGTGCCTCGTCGAAGAAAAATACTAATACGGGCTGCTCCGGATCACCGAGCTCGGGCAGTTCCTCAAACATTTCCGATAGTAGCCACAACAGGAAGGTGGAATAAACCCGAGGATTCATAATAAGAGTATCGGCGGCCAATATATTGATCATGCCGCGACCGTCGCGACTGGTAGCCATGAAGTCTTGAAGTTGAAGAGCCGGTTCTCCGAAGAACTGGTCGCCACCTTCGCGCTCCAACATGAGTAGGCGACGCAATATGGCGTTAACGGACGCTTTTGACACGCTCAGGCCAGTACCCAATTCCTTTCTGTTGTTGGCCAGGTACTCCAGAGAGGTACGCAGGTCCTTCAGGTCCACTAGCAACATGCCCTCATTATCGGCAAATTCGAACACCAGTGTGATCACGCTTTCCTGTGTTTCATTCAGATCGAGCAACCGAGAAATTAACTGCGGCCCCATCTCCGATATTGTGGAGCGAACCGGCGTTCCCTTTTTGCCGAACAGGTCCCAGAATGCTACCGGGTAAGCCCGCTGGCTGTAATTCTCTATACCGATTTCCTGCACGCGCTCGTCGACTTTAGGATGCGGTGAGCCGGACTGGCTGATGCCGGAGATGTCGCCTTTTACATCCGCGAGGAATACCGGCACCCCCAGATCGGAAAAGCCCTCGGCGAGGCATTGCAGGGTGACCGTTTTTCCGGTTCCCGTGGCGCCTGCGACCAACCCGTGGCGGTTGGCGTAGCGGGGATTGAGAAAGATCTGGCCCGCTGTGGAGCCGCCTATGAGGATGCCATCGGTCATTATTGTCTTATCCTTGTTGTGGGGACTGCGCTGCGCGATAGTGCGCAGTATAATCAAGCTCTGATGGGGTATCGACAGGAATATAGCATGCGCTGGAAAGGTGGAAGACGTAGCGACAACATAGACGATCGCCGTGGGCAAGGTCCGGCTTACAGTAGCGCAGGCGCGGCTCCGATGGTTCTGAGGCTGTTGCCGGCGTTAATCAGGACAAAAGTTGGACGGATTATTCTTGTCGTCGGCGTTGTTGCTGTATTCGGCGGAAAAATGCTGGGAATTGATGTGCTGTCCATGTTGGCCGGCGGCGGTGGGTCCAGTCAACCGGCAGCGCAATCGAGTGAAGCCGATCAGCGAATGGGGGAGTTTGCCGCGGTTGTGCTTGCCGATACCGAGGAAACCTGGCACGCGCTCTTTAAACAACTTCGGCTGCAATATCAGGAGCCAACACTGGTGTTATTTAATGGTAGCGTGGCCTCCGCCTGTGGCCATGCCACAGCGGCCGTGGGACCTTTTTACTGCCCGGGTGATCAGAAGCTGTACATAGACCTCTCCTTTTTTCACGATCTGGACGTGCGCTACGGTGCGCCTGGAGATTTTGCCCAAGCGTATGTGATCGCCCATGAAGTGGGGCACCACGTGCAAACGCTGTTGGGTGTCAGTGAACAAGTCCGCGTCGCAGGGAAGGGCGCCAGCAAAGCACAGGTGAACGCTCTTTCGGTGCGACAAGAGCTGCAGGCAGATTGTTTTGCGGGATTGTGGGGCCACGCAGCCAACAGTGAGCGTCAGTTATTGGATCCCGGTGACCTGGAAGAAGCCTTGCAAGCGGCAACTGCCATTGGTGATGATCGTCTGCAGCAAGAGTCGGGAGGGCGAGTAGTTCCCGATAGTTTCACCCATGGTACCTCTGCACAGCGGGTGAAGTGGTTTAAGCGAGGTTTTGAATCGGGCAATATCAACGCCTGTGATACTTTTAGTTCAGGAAGCTCCCTATAGGTTTTTTTGGCCGAGGAAAAAGCGGAATTAGGGCGCCGATTTATTAAGGTTAGTAATCACAGCTTCCCTTAAGTTTGACCGGGCACTCTTTTCGGTACGGCACGCTGCCACGCGAGCAGAGCAAGCAGCATTCCCATCGGCAGTAAGCAAAACAAAAGCAGCGCGTGCCAACTCACCGTGCTGATCGCCAGGCCTGCAGAAAGAGAGGCGATGGCCTGACTTGAGAAAATCACCGTGTCATTCAGTGCCTGGGCCCTGAATTGCTCGCCATTCTTGTAGGCCATCGGCAACAGTGCGGTGCCCGATACAAACAGGAAGTTCCAGCCTATGCCTAACATCACTAATTGTCCCCAATAGCCCATCACCGACGCATCCATTAAGCCGATCACAATTGTTATGCAATAGCAGGCCAGGCCAGCCAGCATAAGTCCGCGAATACTGAGGAAGCGGAACAGCCAGGGAGTGAACAGTGACGGCAGGTACATCGCCGCAATATGCGATTGAATGACCCATTTGGTGTCGGTCAGGCTAAGCCCCTGGTGTAAATGCATGCTGATGGGCGTTGCTGTCATGACAAATGACATCACCATAAAGGCGCTGGCGCCGGCGACAATCGTAAGCAAGAGGGTGGGGCTGCGTAATAGGGCCAGAGTAGAGCGACCTCCCGAAGTGAAATGTGTTTGGTGCTGTGTAGCCGGTACGTAAAACAGCAGCAGAATTCCGCCAACCAATAGGCAGCCGGCACCAAGCCAGAACGACCCCTGGTAGTCGACTGACGTTAGATGCTGCCCGGCCAGAGCCAGCTCAGGTCCGAGAAACGCTGCCACAATACCAGCGCACATAATGATGGATGCGGCGGTCGGGCCATCCGCCAGCGGCACGCATTCCATTGCCGCGAAGCGAATTTGTTGCAGCGCAGCGATCGTGGCGCCCAACAAGCCTGCGCCAAAACAGAATAAGGAAAAGCTGCTGCGAACCATTGCTTCGCCCAGAGTGAGGCAAGCGCAGATGCCAACTAGCACGAACAGCAGTAAGGCCCGCTTTCTGCCCAGGTGCTGCATGCAGCGCGTTGCCGGTATTACCCCGAGTGCGGTACCGATCACCATCATTGCAATGGGCAAGGTCGCCCACTGTTCTGCAGGCGCTAGCTCTGCGCCTATGATGCTGCCGATTAGCATCATCATAGGCACACTGCTCATCGCGATAGCGTTGATCGCAGCGAGCAGCCACACTTCCTTAACGTTTCCTTGCATGAGCGCAGCCTAGCGGAAAAGCGATGCCCCTGTACGTTCTTTTTGCCACTTGGATGTTGTTACCAACCTGTCGTGTTTTCAATCGTGTTGAAAAGTGGACAGATGGCACGTGCGTCCGCTTGCACGGATTATAGGGTTCACTGCAAGCGACCATCCAGGGAAAAATTATGACAGCGGCAAAAGCGATCGAATATCAAATTACTCGGCAACTACTGAAGCGCAGGGAAGCCGACGAGGCGCAGCGACAGGATTATGCAATATGGCCTGACCGTCTCATCGCTGTGTTGGCAGCGACAGCAATCCTTTTTATTGTGGGAAGCTATTTGGAGGAGCTGTTGTGGGTGGCACTGGCCGCAGGGACGGTTCTTGTGTTGGGCAGAGACTAACATTGCCACGGGCTGCGGCTTAAAGGCGCTCACTAAAACCGTTGTTATATCGGTTTTGCGGGGGAGTCAGGTGCGCATGCCTGTCATGTTTAGCAATCTCTGAGCATTACCGCGCAATAGGGCGTAGCGCTCACTGGGCCGATTTTCGGTAATGATTAGGAGCTTGGCGAGGCTGGCTGCCAGGTGATAGAAAGGCCAGTCGGTGCCAAAGAGCATGCGTTCACCTCCGGTGCGTTCGAGCATATCGTGCAGAGTGCTTACGCCTTGTCCGTGGGTGTCCAGCCAGGTGTTGTCGTAACGCATCGCCAGCGGTATTGCTTCTGCTACATCTCTGGCGCCAGAGTGCCCGAGAATAAATTGTAGATTGGGGAAAGTCTTTAGTGCGGCTTCGTAGTGGCGGGGCAGGGCATAGCGGCGAGTTGACTCGGGTTCAATGCCGGCGCGTCCGCAATGGAAAAAAACGATTAAGCCCTGTCGCTCGCACTCGGCGTACAGTTCCATCATTACATCGGAATCGGGATAGGCTCGCTGCATGATCGGGTGGAATTTGATGATACGTGCACCGTCAGCGGCGTATTGGCGCAGCCGATCAAACCGAGCAGGGTCTTGCGGATGTACGGAGCATCCCAGTATCAGCCGTTCTCGCGCACCGGCAATATTGATCGCCTGTATCCAGCGCTCCGTTAAGTCATCGCCAAAGGGCAGATCGAAGGCAATGGGCATAATACTGGCACGTTCAACACCGCAGGCATCCATCTCTTGTAGAAGGTTGGGTATGGTTTGTGTGGTGGACCTTGAGTTGCCCCACAAGCCCTGCGCGGCGGAGCCCCACCATAATTCGTCGAGGGCTTCATCGCTAAAGTTGCGGTTGATATATACGTCCAGATCAAGTTCACAACCGGGGTTAGTGCCATCACAGTCCAGCAGGTGAATGGCGCGTTCGGTGCGCTGCTGCAAATCTACTTCGGGCGCGATTAACAAGGACATACCCAGGTGACAATGCATATCGATGGCTTTGGGTAGGTCTAGCATAGCGACAGTGCGCAGCTCTCCCTCACTGTCCAGTTCGAACCAGGGCAGTTCAGCAAGCCCGCGATACCCCTTGAAACGCAGTGGACCAAAGGGACCGTGTCCAGCACGCGTCCCTTCGTCGAGCCGTTGTTGCGCCAGTCGGGCGATGTCTTCACCGGTATAACGGTTCCCCGGATCGTCAGTGCTGCAGGACGGTAGGATGGCGCCTGCAGCAGACAGTGTTACCAACTGCAGAAATCTGCGTCGATCCAATGCACGGTTCAAGCTTGGCTGAAACATGACTCGATTTCTCTCTTGCGGAGCCAGGCTGAAATAGGCTCGATTAATAAAGCCGGTGTTGTCTCCCCGGACTATATCGAGGTTCACAGCGGGCGTGCCGTAAAAACCCCTAGTGCGGGGGTATAGGCATTGTCTTCCTACAGTCATTAGAAATACTGCGCATTTAAGGCGCCTGATTGTCTCTATAGAAGACCGTCTCCAGCAACGATACCATGTTCCGGGCAGGTAAATTAGTAGATACTAGTCTACAGTTACTTCACGCAGCAGTTTCTCAATGAAAAGGCCTGCATTTTGAAAACGATAATCATGTGCGCATTTCGAATAGCACTGACTGGTAGCCTGCTTCTGGCAAGCCAGTTCACCCCGGCGGAGTCGTGCATACCATCGAAATGGGGCCCGGACGATGAAATAGGTTCGGCAAATTATGTTTCGCCAGAGCAAGTTTTAATGGCTGTTAAATTGGTGAAAAAGGGGCAAGTTCACCCTCTGGGCATTGTGGTCGATCCAGGAATGCCCGCTTTTCCGCCGCGTTCAATGTCGCTGGTGATTGTTCAGCCAGGACAGCATAACGGCCGTCAGCTACATCAGGAATTTGGTTGGGATGTTGTCTACAACGATGATCAGGCAAGCCTCTGGTTTGGCATTGGTCCGCAGCTGGATGGCCTGGGTCATATGGGAGAGGCCGGCGAGTACTACAACTGTAACGCTGCGGTCGACTTTGTTGATATTGCCGGGCTGAAAAAATTGGGGACGGAAAAAGTGCCGCCTTTGGTTGGCAGAGGCGTTCTACTGGATATGGCCAAGCATTTTGGCGTAGAGGTCATGTCTGCAGGTCAGAGCATAAGTTCGACCGATATTAAGGCTGCTGCCAAGGCACAAGGTGTGCAAATACGGCAGGGTGACGTGGTGTTGTTTCATACCGGGTGGACAGATGGCATGCTGGTTGCACATCCGCAGGCCTGGGCAGCAGGCGAGCCGGGCCTGAGCAACGAGGCCGCCGCCTATATCGCGTCCCTTGAGCCCATGGCGGTAGGCGCTGATACCTGGGGTGTTGACGTGGTGCCGCCGATAGAGGGAGACAAGATCTTCTATGGGCATGTGGAATTTCTAAAGAAAAAGGGCATCTATATATTGGAGACCATGAACACGGGACGGCTAGCCAGTGAAAGTGTGCATGAATTTATGTTTGTTCTTGGTCAAGCGAGAATTAAAGGCACGGTACAAATGATTATTAACCCCGTGGCGATGTGGTAATTTTATCGACTCGAATGTCTCCCAGGTAAAGCTGCTAATTTGCACTACCGCATTAGGGTCTGGATACCACGATGGATAACGCTGTCATCACATTGTCATTGCCTCAGCTTGCATTGGCATTCGTGCCAGTGGCTATAGCACTTTTTATCCTTGTGAAATGGTCCTACAGCGTAGGTAATGCACTGTACGCTATGGGCCGTATGCTTGCCCAATTGTTATTGATTGGCTACATACTGGCCTGGATCTTTGGCGCTGGGAATGGCTGGTTGATACTGCTGGTGCTGGCGATTATGTTGCTGGCCTCCAGTTGGATTGCGCTGGGGACTGTGAAAGAGCATCGTCGGTTGCTGTTGAGCGCCTCTTTGGTGTCAATAGTGCTGGGCGGTGGTGTGACGCTGGCGCTCATCACTCAGGCGGTGCTGCAAATTGAACCGTGGTATTTGCCGCGCTACATGATTCCTCTGGCGGGCATGGTGTTTGCGAATGCCATGACGTCCGTGAGCCTCGCTGCAGAGCGATTATATGCTGAGCTAAACCACGGGCAGGCCTGGGAAGAGGCGCGGCTGGCTGCCTACCAGGCTGCGATGATTCCAGTGTTTAATGCACTGCTTGCCGTGGGCATTGTATCGCTCCCGGGTATGATGACGGGTCAGATTCTCTCCGGTGTTTCGCCACTCATCGCTGCGCGCTATCAGATTATGGTGATGTGTATGATCTTTGCGTCAGCGGGAATTTCTACCGCGGTATTTCTCGCGCTCATTCGACACCGCGTAGTAAGTGGGGAAGGTGCGTAGGCTGCGCGTCTGATTTTTGGTGACTTCACTGAGGCAAGAGTGCTCTTGAAAAGAGGGAGTCTGCCTGCTCTGCAAACTTGAGCACAAACCTGGATTACCGATGGATAAATGGAAGTACTTTGGACGAGCTCACAAGCGCATATATCAGTGGACGGGCGGTCGTCTTGGTTCGCGTATGGGGTGGATCGATGTGGCGTTGGTAGAGACTATTGGTCGTAAGTCGGGGCAAGTGCGCTGCATCCCGATTGCCTGCTACCCCTATCGTGATTCTATTGTGGTATCGGCGTCCAATAGCGGCAAGGAGAGTCACCCCGCCTGGTATTTGAATATGCAGGCGAATCCTTCCGTAGCCGTTCAGGAGGGTAGGGAGCGTTACCAGGCCATTGCGGAGGATGTTGAAGAGGAAGATCGTGCGGCATTGTGGGAAACCATTGTGAAGATAAATAAACACCAGGGCGAGTATCTGGAGATGGCGAAACGCAAGATTCCATTGGTTTGGCTGCGACGCGAGCTAAGTTAGTCTCCGTCTGAGAGGCCGGCTTACCCGCTCACTTGTTCACTCTATCCCCCTCGTTGTTGGGCGGGACTGCGTCGGTGGCCGGCAGTGATGTGTCTCCAAACCACGCGCGCATTCTGTCTGCAGTTTTACTGCGTACATTGTCATTGATGTAGCGGGAAACGGCGGCGATCGCCAGTACCAGCACACCCAGGTCATCGGCATAACCGACTGCCGGCGTCAGGTCTGCAACCGCATCCAGCGGTACGATGAAATAGCCTAAAGCTGCGGCAATGGTGGCTTTGGCCCAGGCCGGGGCATCTTCCTCCTGGGCGGCATAGAAGAGGAGTAAAGCCTTTTCAACGACTTCTCTGCCCGCGCCCTTGGCGTAGTCCTTCAGCTTTTCCCAGAAACCAGTTTCGGAATATGCGGCTTCAAATTTATTATCATCACGCATTGTTCGCCACCTCTCAGCCAAACAACCAGGGCGCTAATTCGTCCCGGTTTTTTAGGATTATCTGTTGCGCTGTGGGGTCGTCGGCCAGTTCATTAGGATTGATATGTAGCAATTGCAGCACGTAGGGAACGAGACGCGCGCGCGTAGAAACCTGCAGCATGCCTTTGTTCATGCCGTAGTCCGCTTCTACTACTTCCTGCTGTGCCTTGCTGAGCCTGGGGTCCGGAACAATGCACAGGTCGACAAAGGTATTCCATTGTTCATCGCCATCTGCGCCGTGTTCGGAATCGTCCATGATGTCAGGAATTTGGCGAAAGCGGCTGAGCACGAAGTCGCGGTATTCGCCGTTCTTTTCACACCAGGCGCGGACATGCCAGCGTAATCCCGTATAGACCAACGTATGGGGCACGATAACGCGTCCCTCTCGGTCGGGGTGGTTGAGGGAAACGTAGTCCACGTCCAGTCTTTTTTGCTGCCTGGCAGCCTGCATAATGGGGCGCAGCACCTCGGGTTTGACGTCGCGTACGGGTACCGAGAGAACCTCGGCATTTGCCACATTCAGAGATAGTGATTCAAATACATTCATCAGCTCATTGTTGCGCGCCATCAAGTGCAGATACTCGTCTGCCAGTCCCTCGGTGACTTGCGGTTTGAACGTTGCTGTTGGCTTATAGCCCTTGAGAAATTTGTCGTACTCCAGATTGCCGGGCCCAACTTCGCGGATATAGTTGTTGATGTCTTTGCTTGCTTGCTGCCGGCCAATACCGAAAGTGTCACACAGATGGCGTGTAGTCAGACGTCCCTCCCACAGAACGAGGGTTTCGATAAAGCGGTAACGCAGGAGAAGATCCCAGCGGAAGGGCCATTTGGGCTCCGGGTGGTTCGACATTCAGTTCCCCCTAGTGGATAACCTGGGCAGTATAAGTTGCGTCGCGAGACAAGTGTATCAGTATCTAGTACTTCTGCATCTTGCCAAAACACGTGGTAATAGTATCGAGGTTAAATCCGATTGGTTACACTCTATTGCTTAGCTGAAGTCACCATTACTTTACGTTTAGAGGAAGGGTTATGCGAATTTTTATGTGCTGGATTGTATTCCTGTCGAGTTCAATCCCCGTGCTTGCCGAGGATATTTCAACTTCGATTACACCGGCTATGGTGATAACCGCAAATCAGCTGATGGATTCGGCGCAACACACGAATAAGGCGTATGCCATTGTTGATTCCCTGACGACAGAAGTGGGACCGCGGCTGGCCGGTACTGAAGCAGAAGCGAGGGCTCGCCAATGGGCCGTGGAAAAAATGACCTCGCTTGGGCTTAAAAATATTCGGGTGGAAATATTTGAAGTCCCGCTGTGGTTGCGCGGCGAGGAGAGCGCAAAAATAGTCTCGCCTTTTCCTCAGCCATTAACTATTACCGCACTCGGTGGCAGTGCTAGCACAGGCCCTCAGGGCGTGGAGGCGGAAGTGGCCGTATTTGAATCACTTGCCGCGCTGGAGCAAAGTTCCAAAGGAGCCGTCCAGGGCAAAATTGTGTTTATTGATGAAGCGATGGTGCGCAGTCGTGATGGCTCTGGTTATGGTGCAGCGGTGCTAAAGCGACGGCAGACGGCCTATACGGCCCAGCGCCTCGGAGCGGTTGCCGCCCTGATACGTTCAGTTGGTACCAGCAGTCACCGATTTGCTCATGCCGGTCAAATGCAGCGGGTCGGTTCTGCGGTGGAGGCAGGTGTGCCCGCCGCGGCGCTGACCGCGGCGGATGCAGACCAGCTTGTCCGGAGTCTGGCGTATGCCAAGCCAGTGGTCGTCAAGCTGGTGATAACCCCCAGGCTTCTGCCACCGGCGGCCTCTGGCAATGTGGTCGGTGAAATCGTCGGTCGTGAAAAGCCGCAGGAGATTGTTCTCGTGGGGGCGCACCTGGATTCCTGGGACTTGGGCACCGGTGCTGTAGACGATGGGGCAGGTGTGGGTATTGTGTTGGGCGCAGCTAAATTATTGATAGATACTCTACCGCAGTCTCCTAGGCGAACAGTTCGCGTGGTGTTATTTGGTTCTGAAGAGGTTGGGGTAGTGGGCGCAAGGGCTTATGCCCAGCAACACGAGGCCACATTGGCCAATCATGTACTTGCTGCGGAATCGGATTTTGGCAGCGGTGACATATGGCGTTTTGATAGTCGAGTTGTGGAGGAAAAATTACCGTTGATGGCCGCCATTGCCGCCGTGCTGGAACCACTGGATATTGCGCCTGGCAACAATACCGCCAGGGGCGGGCCCGATTTACGTTTCCTGCGCGAGGCGGGTGTTCCGATTGCAAGTCTGCTTCAGGATGGACAAGACTATTTTGACTTTCACCACACAGCGGACGATACCCTCGATAAGATTACACCCAGTGCTTTGAATCAGAATGTTGCGGCCTATGCCGCGCTTATTTATCTGGCGGCAGAAACGACTGCGGACTTTCGTTAGGCTGATTGGGCCAGTCAGGAAGTGTAACAAAAAAACGCGCTGATTCTACGCCTGAGCTATCCAAAGCCGCCACCAGCAGCGGGTAGTGATCGGCCTCGAAATGCAGGGCCATCTGGGATGACAGCTCCTCTGCGGTCAACGTCCGGTCCGGATTGTTACAATGCACGGCTCCCAGCCACATCATCTTGGGCACGACCAGAAAGACCTCGGCATCTAATGTGCTGAGGTAAGGGCGCATCTGGGTGAATGCTACCCATCGCTCCATCTTGCGATCCGTGTTGTAACCCGCAGGAAGAGGCGGGGCGTTGTGTTCGTGTTGGAAAAGATACCCTTTGAAAGCGATCTCGGTGGAGAGATTTTCCACGCCCATTGCCCGCAAGCGTTTCCGGGCTTGTGGGCGCTCGCCCAGCAGAATCTGGCGCTCCAGAAGGTGGTTCAGTTTCAAGTCAAGGCGATCGCGTGCATCCGGGCCCAGCCACTCTTGCAATTGGCCGGTGCCGTTATTCGTCTCGGCGCTATTGTACGGCAGCCCCAAAAAAAACTTCACAGCCAGTTCCAGATGCACATCGCGTTCGCGTTGGTGGCAACGATAAATACAATCGAATTCCCCCAGCGTTCTGCCATTGTCGTGAATCGGGAGATTGTGCGCGATCAATTCGACGTCCGGATCCTGCTGCAGGAAAAACTGCCACAGCTGTTCAAAATAGACCCCCAGTCGATGCGTGGGCCGGCGCTGCAAGTGCTCCAATAAGGCGCTTGCATCTCGGTCCAGCCTCTCCAGCCAAAGCTGTCTTGCGGGCGTGAGCTGCAGGGCGCAGGCGCTGATGGTGCTGGTATCGCTGGTCACCTGATCCATGTGGAGCAGGGGAGGCGAAAAACAGGCCCAAGCGAGGTCCCTGACTTCTTGTGTCTGGAAGGGATAAATGCGAATCACTGCACTACACTGTTGGTTCGTGGGTATAATAGCAACCCTTCAGGCGAGGTAGCAGGTTCCATGCAGGCATCTTTCAAAAAAATTGGTTTGGCGGGTCGCAGTCGTCAGCGTGGATTAACGGACGTTCTGCGCTTTCTGTTGGCCCAACTGGAAGCAGCAGACCTTGAAGTTGTGTTAGAAGACAAGCTGGGCGATGTCGTGCCCAATCATCAGCAACGTCTCGCCACGTTGGATGACATTGGGCAGGAAGCTGATCTGGTTATCGTGGTCGGCGGCGACGGCAGCCTGCTCAGTGCAGCGCGCACGCTGGCAAAGCATGAAACCCCGGTTCTGGGGATTAATCGCGGTCGGTTGGGTTTTCTCACCGACATTATGCCGGATGAAATTGCCGAGCAATTGCCTGAGGTTCTGGCTGGTAAATTCGAGCCCGAAAGCCGTTTTTTACTTGATGCAGAGGTGCGGCGGGACGGCCAAATTATTGGTCACGGCGATGCGCTGAACGATGCGGTGGTCAATTCGGGTGCTTCGGCGAAGATGATAGAGTTCGAATTGTATATCGACGATACCTTTGTTTACCGACAGCGCGCAGATGGACTGATCGTATCGACGCCGACCGGTTCCACCGCTTATTCCCTTTCCGGGGGTGGACCCATAATGCACCCAACACTGGATGCAATTGTGTTAGTGCCGATGTTTCCACATGCGCTGAGTAGCCGTCCAATTGTGGTCGATGGAAATTCTGAAATTAGATTGGACATACTGGCGCGCAACCGCATTCACCCGCCCCTTACCTGTGATGGGCAGTTCATTGTAAAGGCGCGGCCGGGAGACTCGGTATACATTCGTAAAAACCCGCACCGCCTGACTTTATTGCATCCGTTGGGCCACAGCTTTTACGCCAGCTGCAGGGATAAACTGCACTGGAGCAATGCATTGGTCAATTGATGTACGATGCGCATACAGCTCTCAGCGTTAGCGTTGAGGAAGATCTATTGCCGTTGAGCGCACTGCTCCACCAGAAGGGCGTGATGCACCGTATCTTTGAGAAGGGAGGGCGGCAGGTCGTCACAGTAGGTCGCGAAGATCATGCTGAGCAGGTGCAGGAGCTTTACCGGGCGTGGCGTTCAGGCGAGGTAGCGATCGAGCTGCAGCATCGAGATACCCCGCAACCGCCTAAGTCCATTGCGACGCAGTGGCGCACGGCCCCGGTCACTCTGGGTCTTGTTATTCTCAGTGTCTGTGGGTTTTTACTCGCATCAACATCCTTGGTCGGTTATCTGACCTTTACGCCTTTTCAGATATTGGTGGGTAGCCAGCTTCAGTTTCAAAGTGTCGAGGGGCAATACTGGCGACTGGTAACGCCAGTGTTTCTGCACTTTGGCTGGCTGCATATTGTCTTTAATAGTCTCTGGTTGTGGGAATTGGGTAGACGGGTGGAGCAGGTAATGGGACATTTCAATCTGTTCATGCTGTTTTTAGTGATAGCCGTGGTGTCCAATACCAGCCAGTTTGCCTTCGCCGGGCCAAGCCTTTTTGGTGGTATGTCCGGTGTGGTTTATGGCTTGTTGGGCTTCTCCTGGGTCGCACCTTGGTTTCAGCCAGCATGGGCGATTCAACCCTCGTCTACTATCATGCTATTCATGATCGGCTGGTTAGTGGCATGTCTGGTGGGTATGGTCTCAGTGCTCGGGTTCGGTGCGGTTGCTAATGCAGCGCATGTGGGCGGCTTGCTCAGTGGCGTATTGCTGGGCGCGCTATTTGGCGGCCTGTCGCGCTACGGTGGCGACAGGACCTGAGTTGCATGCGTATAATCACTCGCCGCACATTATGAAGCCTCTATGAAATACCAGGAATTAGTCGAATCCATGCCTCGCGAGACCTTCGAGAGTCTCAAACGCGCGGTGGAATTGGGCAAGTGGCCCGATGGTAAAGCGCTCACTAGTGAGCAGCGCGAGAATGCCTTGCAGGCCATCATCGCGTGGGGACAACGGCATCTGAGTGAGCAGGATCGTGTAGGCCATCTTGAGAGAAAGAAGAAGACCGTCGAGGACTGCGATAGCCCGCCGGAAACACCCCTGAGTTGGAAAGAGTAGGAGAATGAATTGGCCGATTTAGTGGCTAGCGGTGCTGTGCGCAAAATGAAGACGCAGCTAGAGAATCCGGTGCGCTATACCATGTTACTGGGTGAGCACGAGATTCCCTTGAACGATTATCTTGGCAGTCATTTGCAGCTCGATTTTGGGGGCGCTATTAATTGTATCCATTGCGACCGCAAGACAAACAAGAGCTTTAGCCAGGGCTATTGCTATCCCTGCTTTAAGCGCCTTGCGCAGTGTGATACCTGTATCGTCAGTCCCGAGAAATGTCACTATGCGGCGGGTACTTGTCGAGAGCCCGAGTGGGGCGAAGAGAACTGTATGATCGATCACGTTGTGTACCTTGCCAATACTTCGGGCCTGAAAGTGGGTATCACCCGGGGATCACAGGTGCCTACGCGCTGGATGGATCAGGGCGCGACCCAGGCCAAACCCATTTTCCGGGTCAATTCGCGCCTGCACTCGGGCCTGGTTGAGGTTTTATTTAAAAACCACGTTGCGGATAAAACCAATTGGCAGGCTATGCTCAAAGGCAGCGCAGAACCGCGAGATCTCGAACAGGCGCGCAAGCAATTGATGGCCGAGTGCGTTGATGAACTAGAGGCACTGGTGCAGGAGCGGGGCATACAGGCGGTAACAGAATTGACCGATGAGCCGGAGGTCCACATCAACTACCCCGTGCTGGAGTATCCGCTCAAGGTAAAGTCATTTAACCTGGATAAAACACCGACAATTGGTGGAACGCTGATGGGCATCAAGGGGCAGTATCTCATTTTCGATACTGGCGTGATCAATATGCGCAAATACGGCGGTTATCATTTGTCTCTTCAGGTCTCCGGATAGAATCATGCAAGATGCCTCCTCAGGAACGGTCTTCCTCAAAGACTACACACCGCCGTCCTACCTGATTAATAGAACCGAACTGCACTTTGAGTTATATGATGAGTGCGCGATTGTCTCCTCACGACTGCACCTGTTGCGCGACGATTCTGTGTCGGAGGATACCTCGCTGGAGCTGCACGGTCAGGAACTCGAGCTATTGTCAGTATCCGTAGACGGTGTGGAGTTGTCCGCTGATCAGTATCATATCAGTGAAGATTCCCTGCGTATTCACTCCGTGGGAGTACAGAGCCTGGTCGCGTGCAAGACGCGCATTCGACCCCAGGACAATACTTCCCTGGAGGGGCTCTACCGGTCGAGGGCCTTATTCTGTACGCAGTGCGAGGCTGAAGGTTTTCGCAAAATCACCTATTATCTGGACCGACCCGATGTGATGTCGGTATTTACTGTGACTGTGGAGGCTGACCGCGAGCGCTACCCGGTGTTGTTAAGTAACGGCAATTTGTTTGAGGCCACGGAAATTGCTGAAGGGCGACATCGGGCGGTCTGGCACGACCCTTTTCCCAAGCCTGCCTACCTCTTTGCACTGGTGGCCGGAGACCTGGCCCACATAGAAGACCGCTTTACTACCGTAGGCAACAGCGAGGTCACCCTGCGGATTTACGTAGAGGAGAAGGACCTGGACAAGTGTGCGCATGCAATGCATTCACTCAAACAGTCAATGCGCTGGGACGAGGAAGTTTACGGCCGCGAGTACGACCTGGAGCTGTTTAATATTGTCGCGGTAGACGATTTCAATATGGGGGCTATGGAGAACAAGAGCCTCAATATTTTTAATACCTCATGCGTACTGTGCAGTCCGGATATTACGACAGATGCTGGCTATCAGCGTGTGCAGGCGATCGTCGCGCACGAGTACTTTCATAATTGGAGCGGTAACCGCGTTACCTGCCGCGATTGGTTCCAGCTCAGCCTCAAAGAGGGTTTCACTGTATTTCGGGATTCGCAATTCTCTGCTGCCATGGGTTCTCCTACGGTCAAGCGAATTGAAGACGTTACCCTGTTACGCACGGCTCAATTCGCTGAGGATGCGGGCCCCATGGCGCATCCGGTGAGGCCTGAGTCCTATATGGAAATCAACAATTTCTACACGCTGACGGTTTATGAAAAAGGCGCAGAGGTAGTGCGTATGATTCATGCTCTACTGGGTGAGCAGAATTTTCGGCTTGGTTCTGATCTGTATTTCGATCGCCACGACGGACAGGCCGTGACGTGTGAAGACTTTATACTGGCTATGGAAGATGCCAGCGGCGTATCGCTGGACCAGTTTCGTCGTTGGTATTTTCAGGCAGGCACACCGCAACTGGAAATCACGGACGAGTATGATGAGACGGCCCAAACCTACTCCCTGCATGTAGAGCAATCCTGTCCCGAAACGCCGGGCCAGAAGCGCAAAGAGCCCTTCGTGATTCCCCTGGCGATGGGTCTTCTCGGTGAAGCCGGTAATCTGCCGTTGCATCTTGCAGGAACCGACGCGGACCCAGACACCAGTGACAATACCCACAGGGTGTTGACCATTGATGCGTCTGTGCAGTCATTTGTCTTCCAGCACGTGACCGAGCGCCCCGTGCCTTCCCTTTTGCGCGGTTTTTCGGCGCCAGTGCGGATGCATTACAACTACAGTAGAGAAGATCTGTGTGCGTTGATGCGTCGGGACGGCGATGGATTCGTGCGTTGGGACAGCGCCCAGTCTCTGGCCACCCGAATTATCTTTGAGGTGGAAGCACAACTTCTTGCGGATACTCCATTGGATGTTGATCCCCTGCTTATCAGTGCATGCGGTGACTTGTTGCACGATGAATCATTGGACCCCGCCATGGTGGCGGAGATGTTGACTCTCCCCAGTGAAAACTATTTGTCCGAATTGGCCAGCCAGACTGGCGGCGCGAATGTCGATACTATTCATCAGGCGCGGAATGCCGTGCGCAAAGTCCTCGGGGGAGCACTCACGCAGCAGTTTCTTGATCGTTACCATAGCCTTGAATCCTCAGCTTCCTATGCACCTGATGCCGGGCAGGTCGCTGATCGTTGTTTGCGCAATACCTGTTTGGCCTATTTGGTAAGCGCGGATGTGAAACATCTTAAGCTGGCGTCCCAGCAGTATCGGTTGGCCGCCAATATGACTGACCGGCTGGCTGCGTTCAAAGAAATCGCCTTCCATGGTGACGATGATCTTCGCGGCGATATTCTGGACAGTTTTTATCAGGACTGGCGACATGAAGTATTGGCGGTAAACCAGTGGTTTCAGGTGCAGGCGGCGATTCCCGATGCTGGCGGAATAGCACGGGTACAGTCATTGATGTCCCACGAGGCCTTTGATCTGCGAAATCCCAACAAGGCGCGAGCGTTGGTCGCAGCCTTCGCTAATCAGAATTTGGTGAATTTTCACCGTCTCGATGGCGCAGGGTATCGCTTGCTGAGTGATGTCGTTATTGCGCTAAACACGCTGAATCCGCAACTGGCTGCCCGATTGCTGACCCCACTGACCAAGTGGCGCAGCTTTGCCGGGCGGGCGGATTTAATGCGCGCAGAACTGGAACGCCTCCAGGAACAGGCTGATCTGTCGCCAGATGTCTATGAGGTGGTGGCCAAGTCACTGCAACAGGTGTAAATGCGTGATTTTTCGGTGGTAGGGCGTCCTTTGGCCATAGTAACTAATAACACTATCTAAACGAATTTGTGGTATATTGGAGAACTAATACTTGCGTCGCACGGGCTCGGCGCACCTGAAATTCGAACTCGGGCAGTCCCATTGGCCAATTTCAACCCTTGGGAAGGCAGGTGATACCGAAAAACCTGAGCATTAAACGCTAGACAAGAGATTATCCATGGCTAAACCGAATTACTCATTTGAAAAGCGGCAGCGAGAACTGGCGAAGAAGAAGAAGAAGGAAGAAAAGCGTCAACGAAAAGCCGCAGAGAGTCTTGAGCAGCCTAAGGAGGGCGAAACAGCTTCCGTTGTTGAGGGCCAATCTGCAGAGAATGAGAGCAGTTAAAGCCTATCAGAATTGAAAATTCCACTTCGTGCCGGTGAATGCGAACGTGGTTCATTACAATAATTCACCAATAATTTTGAGTATGTAATATGAGTAAAGGTACGGTCAAGTGGTTCAATGCGGACAAAGGATACGGTTTCATTACTCCTGAAGATGGCGGTAAGGATCTTTTCGTTCACCATTCTGAAATCAAGAGCGGCGGCGGTTTTGCCACTCTAAATGACGGACAAGCGGTAGAGTTCGAAGTTGGACAGGGCCAGAAAGGTCCATGCGCCAACAATGTCATCCCAGGCTAGTTCTGGTACTAAGTAGAGGAAGCGGTGGCTATGCCACCGCTTTTTTTTGTCCGACGAAAAGGTCTCATTAGCCGCCGCAAGCTTCGCTAAGGGTAGAGTTTCAGTTCATCTGACGACTGACGTCTGCTTTTGCGGTAGTGCGCGCGCACTGTTTGCGCGTGTTCAGCTAGACTGGTTCCAACCCATGCGTTATGGGTGGTGCTGTAAAGGCTGCCATCCAGAATCTCGAGTTCCCGTTTGAGGCGGTCGTCCCCAAACCGACTGGCAGCCTCGTCCAACGAATAGGCTGCCGCTTCGCCGGTCAGCGCTGCTGACCACGCTATAAATGCCGCTCGCGCTGCAGCTGAGTTGCCCTTTGAGCAAGCCGAAAGTAGCTCTCTAAAAGCCTGTTTCTCGGAAACGTCTTCAGCGATTGGCAAAGGGGCATGTGAAACTGGGCGTCGCCGCCGCCAGAAAACCAGCAGCGTCGTGAGCCAGCCGGCGGCGATGACGGCGCTGATAATCTTCCATTTTATCGAATCTTTTTGTGCTGGAGACGGTGCCAGGGAGAGAGTAGGCGTGGTCGTCTGGATCTGGGGGGACAGTGGTATCGCTGGTGCGGCGCGGCTCCCGGTATCTGCGGCCGCTACCGTGATCTCCCGCTGGGGCACTACCGCGTAACGCATCTGTCGGGTCTGGGTATCCCACCAGGGTATTCTGATCTCCGGAATCATGAAGGTGCCAGCCTGGGTGGGGACCAATGCGGCGCTGTCTTTGCGCACACCCAGTAAGCCGGTCGCAATCTCACGCTCGCTGATTTCCGGTTGATCCGGGTAGTATTTTAGTCCGTCAACCGCTGGAAACAATATGGGTGGAAGCTGTGCTCCTTGCAGGCCCTCACCCAGTATCTGGATGGAGCGGGTTGCAGAATCTCCGACGCGTAACTGCTCCGGGGGAGTAGACCATTGCTCCTGGATTGTGATTTGTCGAGAGGGTAGCCAAGTCGGTGCGTCATAACTCTCAGGACGGGGCAGGACCGTGATTGGAATTGCCCCAGTCGTTAGACGCACACGTTTGCCGCTGCCACCGCGGTCGAAGAGACTACGCCGACCCTGAGCGACCCTGGCTGAAAAAACCTGGGCTGGTATCTCCAGGGTGCCACTTTTTTCCGGGAAAATCGCATAACGCAATTCATGCACTCGCCATGGGCGGCCATTCACGGTTCTTTCAAATGTAGTTTGCTCCAATGGCTTAACAAAGGCATTGGCCAGCGCTAATTCCGAGATACTGTGCCCATCCAGATTAATGGCCTGTTGTATGCGCAGGGTGAAAATTACCTGGGCCTGAACATAGACAGTGTCCTGATCTACCTCGGCCTCAAATAGCACGGTTTCTTCCCCCGCCGGAACCTCGGGCGTGGCGCCCACGGTAAGGGGCAGTCTTGCGGTGGATTGTCCGTCTAGATCCAGCGAGGGTATCGCCAGATCGCCCTGTCTTCTGGGCGTGAGCGCGATGATCAGTTGATTAGTGTGCGAAATGCGGCCGTTGACAATGCTGGTATTACTGCTACTCGAGCGCTGCAGTATTTCAAAATCGGACAGCAATGGCTGCAAATCAATTTCATTGAGTTCCTCGTCGGCATCGGAGGTAATTGTGAGCTGCAATGTGTCACCTAGCGCCACATTGCTACGATTCAACTTGGCGGTCACTGCACTGACGGCAGTTGTTGCACCAAGTGCTATGATTAGCAGGGCGAGACCCACTAGTGTGTTACCAATAGACTTCATCACTCCTTTGGGCCCCCTCTTCCTGTCGCTTAAGACTTTCGTAGCGAAATTTTTCTCGTAACAGTCCCGATGGATCATCAGGGACTCGTCGCAGCCACTGTTCCGTCGCCTGATCCCGCTCCTGATCACCAGGCGCAACCTGTGCAGATTGCGTTGCCTGTTCTTCTTCGGCATTTTTCTCAGACTCACTTTCTGTTGTTGCTTCCGTATCGTTCTGTTCTTCGGTTTGTTCATCGTCTGGCGGCTGACCTTGTGAATTTTTGGATTGCTCCTGTTCCTGTTCTAGTTGCTCCTGGGAATACTGTTGCGGCTCCCCGTCATCACCGGGAGACTGATCCTGCGGCGATGCTTCGGAGTCCTGCCCCTCCTGGTTCTCATTTTGCTGTTCGCCTTCGCCCTGATTCTGATCCTGCTGTTTATTTTGGTCCTGTTGTTGGCTTTGGTCCTGGTTCTGCTCCCCGTCCTGACCTTGATCCTGTCCTTGATCCTGGTCCTCGCCCTCGCCATTCTGCTGTTCCTGTTCCTGTTCCTGTTCCTGTTCCTGTTGTTGTTCTTTGAGTCGTTTCAACAACGCCAAATTCTCAGCAGCGTCAGTTTGCTCCGGTTTTAGCCCTAGAGATTCCTCATAGGAGGCGATAGCCTCGTCTAGTTGGCCGGCTCGGGCAAGAGCATTCCCCCTGTTGTAAAGGCTGTCTGCATTGTTTTCGTCATCGAAGTGTTCAATAGCAGATTCGTAATTACCGCTTTGATAAGCGGCGGTGCCGGCCCAGTCAGAATTTTCAAACAAGTCAGCTGCCGCTTCATCGTTACCCTGTTCCAGAGCGCGCTGTCCCTGCTGGTCCGGCGTGAGCCACAAATCATCCCAGTTTTGAGCGACGGCAGGCTGTGGCTGGGCTAGAAAGAACAAGGGTAGCAACGACAACAGCCAGCCGCGACGAAACAGTCCCAGCGCCAGGGGGAGTAGTGCGAGGATGAACAGGTAGCCCTGATCCTCCCAGGTGTCTGCAGTTCTATCGAGCGCCAGAGTTTCTTCAGAGTCACGCAGGGTATTGTCGGCGAGCAGATAGTCAATGTCTGCGTCATCAATTTGCATGTGTCGGTAACGGCCACCGGTCGCATCGGCCAGTTGTCGTAGGTTCTTTTCGTCCAGCCCGGGCAATACAATCGCGCCGTCCTTGTCCTTCACAAAGCCGCCTCGTAGCATTGGAATGGGCGCTCCGGTGCTTGTGCCCACGCCCAAAATGTCCAGTTGTGCATTGCTGCTCCTGAGCAACTTCTCTATTCCTTCAAGGTCCCGGTCAGAGACACCGTCAGTCACCAGCAGTATTTTGCCAGTCCGAATGCCCGCTGACTGCAGCAACTCAAGACCTTGGGCGACAGCACTCACCGGCGCACTGCCGCGCAGGGGCATCATGTCAGGGTGCAGCGCGGGCAACAGGTTGGCGATGGTCTGTATGTCGTCGGTAAGAGGCGTGACGATATGTGCATCGCCGGCGTAGGCAATTAGACCGGTTTGGCCCTCACGGCGCTGCTGCAACAAATCCAGTATTTTTTGTCGCGCGCGGTCCAACCGCGAAGGCTGCAGATCTGCCGATTTCATAGAATAGCTCAGGTCCAGAATTACGACCAGTGCGTCTTGTTTCTGGTGAATTGGCTGGGGAATTTTCTGCCAGCTGGGACCACTGGCAGCGATGGCCGCCACTAGCCAGCCCAGGGCTACGGCGGGCAGGAGGTTTCTGCCTCGCGAACTCTCGGCGTCAGATACCAAAAAGGGCAGTAAATCGGGCGCGATGACCGAATGCCAGCTGCCCTGTTGACCGCGAAGCCGCCACAGTATCAGAATGAAAATCAGTGCTGGCAGCAAAGTCCACAGCCACTCTGGCCGCATGAAGTGCAGCGGCATCAGTTATCCCCCTGTGGTCGGCGCGCACCGGTCGCAGCGTTCCAGTTAAACGCCCGCAAGCAGTGTCGAAGCGCCAGCAGAAAACTGAGTAGGAGTGCGCCTAGAAGCGGCAGGTAGCTTAATGCCTGGCGTGGACGATAAGTTGTGGTGGCCTGTTCCACGGGTTCAAGCTCGTCCAGCAACTCATAGATAGTGATCAGCTCCTGCGGGTTGCGTGCACGGAAATATTCGCCGCCGGTGATACTGGCAATTTCCTTCAGCCCAGCCTCATCCAGCTCTGCAGAAGGGTTGACCTGCCGACTGCCAAAACTGGAGCCGAACAATCCGGGTAGTGTTAGAGAGTCTGCGCCGATACCGATGGTATAGATGCGGATTCCCAGGTCGGCTGCGAGTCGAGCGGCGTCCAGTGGTTTTACGGAGCTGGCAGTGTCCTGTCCGTCGGTCAGCAGGATTAGTACGCGGCTTTCGGCGGGTCGCTCCTTAAGACGTTTGACTGCCAGCCCGATCGCGTCTCCGATAGCGGTCTCTGATCCGGCGAATCCGATTTGGGCTTCCAGCAGGAAACGCTCTACTGTGGCGGTATCAAAACTGAGCGGCGATTGTACGTAGGCGTTACTGCCGAAGAGAATTAGGCCGAGTCGATCGCCGGCACGACGCGCAATAAATTGAGCGCCCACCTGTTTGACTGCATCTACGCGTTGAACCAATGTTTGGTTTATCTGCATGTCCTCGATCCGCATCGAGCCCGAAATGTCGACCGCTAACATAAGGTCGCGCCCGCTATTGGGTAACTCTATCGGTTCTCCGATCCATTGCGGTCGTGCTGCCGCTGTCAGTAATAAAAGCCAAATTAACCACAGTGATATAAGTGGCAGAGTGCCTTCCTGTCGGGATCTGCCAGCTTGTCCGCCGCCCATTTGCTGCCATTCGGAAAAGAAGGGCGCGCGCAGAGCCGCCTCCTGGTTGCTCGCCGGCGGAATGGCGCGGCGCACCAGCCAGGGAAGGGGCGTCAGCAAAAACATCCAGGGCCAGATCCACTCAATCACGCTGCCACCTTATGATGTTTTATCCAGTGGTGAGCTGCCCGATGTACCTGTGCAATATCAATCTCAGGATTGATCTTTTGGTAGATCGCCTCCGCGTACGAAGGTTGGAAAGACTCGCCCCCAGTAGCGCTGTGATTGAGAAAATTTCGCCAGGTTTCGCCGTATTGGGCAGCAATGTCCTGTCGCGAGTAGGCAACCAGGGCAACGCTCTTTAACAGCGCGTTAATGTGACTTAAATGTTCACGATGGTCATCCGGTTGATTGAATTCAATTTGCAGCGACTGCAATTGCTGTAACGCGCGACGCCGGTAAGCACCTTTGCGATAGCGCCGCACAACCCAGTAGGCGAGGGCAGCTATCGCTATTAACATCAACAGCGCCAGCACCCACCAACCGGGTGCTGGTGGCCACCAGCCGATCAACTCAGGTGACCGCAGGGGCTGCAAATCGGCCAGAGGGTCTTGCGGGTTCATCGGCGCTTGTCTCTGTAGTAGTTTTGCAACAGGCTAAACGGGGCTTGGTCAGTAGAAGCCGTTAGCAGAGGTACACCCAGACGCAGCAAATCGTTACTCAACAGTTCATGCTGTTGTTGTAAGCGTTGTTGGTAGCGCTGCCGTAAGTTTCGATCGCCGGTGTGCAATTCACTCCGCTCATGCCCGTTAGTGACCGCGTAGGTGCCAGCTCGGGGCAGTTCAAACTCCATGGGGTCGGCACAGGATACTGCGGTCATTTCAGTGTGCTTGGCGAGCTCAAACAGATGCTCTCGAGCCCGCCCTTGTGATGCGCCGCGGAAATCACTCACCAGGAATAGACTGCTTCCCGGTCGCGCAATACGGCGCAGATTGGAAAGTGTATTGGCGAAACTATCCTGGTCTCCCGCTGTATTGGCGGGCAAACTACTATTGTAATGGGTGATTTGAGACAGCAAAGCCAGTACGGTTTTGCGGCTGCGGCGCGGTCGTATTTCCTGATGTTCATGGTCATTGAACACAAGTCCGCCGACCCTGTCGCCGCCGTTGAGTGCACTCCAGGCAAACAGGCTGGCCAGCTGTGCCGCCAGTACCGATTTAAAGCAGTGGCTGGAGCCAAAAAACATACTGCTGCGCTGGTCTACTACCACCATGACCGGTCGTTCGCGTTCCTCACGGAATAATTTTGTATGTGCGCTTCCAGTTCGGGCTGTCACGCGCCAGTCGATAGTGCGGATGTCATCGCCAGGTTGGTAACTGCGAACTTCCTCAAAGTCGATGCCACGCCCGCGGAAATTGGATTTATTGGGTCCGGCCAGCGTGCTCAGCGCTCTGGTTCTGCGACCCAGTTGCAACTGCTTCGCCGGAAAGCGCAACGCAATGAGCTCATTTAAATCGGCATAGGCGCCGCGGGCGGGGGTGTTAACGTCAGTCAGCTGCATTACCGGTATCAGCCCACAGGTACTAGCGACAGCAGTTCCTGAATGACCTGATCGGGTGTCACGCCGTTGGCCTCGGCTTCGAACGTCAATATTAGCCGGTGACGCAATACATCTGCTGTTACCGCCTGGATGTCATCTGGACTGACGAAATCCCGGCCTTTTAGCCAAGCGTGCGCACGGGAGCAGCGGTCTAGCGCAATGGTGGCGCGCGGACTGCCCCCGTATTCGATCCACCCGGCCAATGTTTCGCTGTAAGGTGCCGGAGACCGGGTGGCCATGACCAATTGCACCATGTAAGTTTCGACCGCCTCGGACATGTGCAATGCCAGGATCTCCTGGCGGGCTGCGAAAATGGCAGCCTGGGGTAGTGGCGAGGATGCTTTTTCCAATCCACTGCGGGCCTCATTGCGGGTCAATCGTAGAATTTCCGTCTCTGCAGCCGTGTCGGGATAATCGACGTTGACGTGTAGCAAAAAGCGATCCAGTTGTGCTTCTGGTAGTGGGTAAGTCCCCTCCTGTTCAATGGGGTTTTGTGTGGCCATAACCAGGAATAATTCAGGTAGGCTATAAGTCTGGCTGCCTACGCTGACCTGGCGCTCTGCCATTGCCTCCAATAGTGCGGATTGAACTTTGGCCGGCGCGCGATTGATCTCATCCGCCAGTACGAGGTTGTGAAAAACCGGGCCCTGCTGAAAGTGGAAGCTGGCTTCCTGTGGCCGGTAAATTTCGGTACCGGTAACATCCCCGGGAAGCAAGTCGGGGGTGAACTGAATTCGGTGAAAGCTCCCCTCGAGGCCATCGGCCAATGACTTGATTGCCCGTGTCTTGGCGAGGCCGGGAGCGCCCTCCACCAGTAAATGCCCGTCTGCCAGCAAGGCGATGATGAGCCGTTGCACCAGGTGAGATTGGCCAATGATTTGGCCGCTTAGCCAATCTTCGAGTGCTTTTATGTCTGCGTTTGCCACGAATTCTCCTGTGGAATTAATTGATGAAGCCCTGAGTCTTCTGCCCGCGTCGCTATTCGGACAGGAACGCATTGTAACTAAAGATAGCAATGCGTCCAGTGTGCCAGTGTTTGGATTTTACTATTGTGATTGGTGTGACTGACTGTCGGCCCAATAGTTCCTTTGCGTCATTCTTGTTGAGCGTGCAGCGATTCACTCAGCCAGGGCTTGCCGCACTGGAAACAGCATCGTAATGGATAGAAGTAAATGGAAAGCTCAGGCAGGGTTCTTACTGGAGCGGTGGCACTAAAACCGGGTGCAATGACAAATGCGAACCAAGCCTGACTTTGCCATATGGCAATGGCGAATAGGGAATAGTGGTTTCTCGCGCAGCAAACTGCGCGAGGCATGGCTAAATCGAACGAACGGTAGGGAGAGTCGTCAGAGCGCGCGTAATTTGTGTACCCCAGAAACACCAGTGAGGCCATCCCATTGGTCGCTGCGACCTTCACGCCACCCCGATACCCAATTGTGCCGGTGTTCTTCCTCTACGTGAGGGCAAAAATCGATGCTTCGCCCCGCAATACCGGCCTGGTAGCCCTTGTCGAATGCTCTGGAATTCATATCGCGCTTCTGTCTTCTCATAGAGTGTGCCCCCTCGGCAGACCGGGTCACCATAGGGTAGCGAGATGGTTCGCTGACGCCCTTGGTACCCTGTTAAATAGTGATGCTTGCCATTATGGGCCCATCACTTGACCGGTGAAGGTGGTGACAGGCTTGTCTTCTATAAAACCAAATACCCGGTTACAAGTCGACTATCGTTTTGGTCTGAGTACGGGTCGTCATATAACCAGTTTGTGAATTATTACCATTTTTTGAATCATCGTCCACCACGATCATCGCTAGAATGGCGGCGCTGCCAGCCAGGCTATTCTTTATGGTCGCCCAGCTGTTCAAAATTTGACCAATCGACAGGTTCAGATATGAGTG
>TARA_R110002072_G_scaffold98034_3_pt1 | contig 40688 bp, 35 predicted proteins | sample TARA_R110002072 | Tara Oceans TARA_R110002072 (sample SAMEA4397118) | marine metagenome | biome: Polar Biome; feature: [SRF] surface water layer (ENVO:00010504); material: water (ENVO:00002006), including particulate matter (ENVO:01000060) such as... | depth 5 m
TCCACCAGGTTCAAGCATGGCGACATTTGCCGGGAGTGGTGACGCCGCTGAAACTGGCGGTGTAATAGACGGGAGCATACTGTTTTGCGAGCTAGACTCGCTGCAAGCAGCAACTGTAATGCTCAATAGCACCATGTAAAAACACCGGATCCTGGCCACTGTCATCAACCGATAGTTCATCAATACCTCTCTGAGCAATATAAATTTGTCATCGGCTCAAACTATAAGAGGCATCTCAAAACCATAGAATCACCGGATTAGGTGATATAGGACGGACGGTAGATTACGGTAAAGTCTCTGACCAAAATCACATATACTTTAAATCTTGCAGCAGCAGAACCGTTCCCCCAGGGGGTTTTGGAGTGGATACTTACGACATCATTCTGGTTGATGATGACCCTCATATTAGGCAACACATGTCGGCGGTCTTAAATGCGGAACCTTGCTTTCATTTGACCGCGTGTGCTGAGACGCTGGAAGCGGGGCTGAAGCTGATCAAACAGTCACCACCCCGCGTCTTACTTGTGGACCTGGGTTTACCAGATGGCAGTGGCCTTGATCTCATCTCAGCAGCAAGTCAATTACCCCAAACAGATAGTATGGTCATCAGCGTGTTTGGTGATGAACAAAACGTAATAGCAGCACTTAAGTCGGGCGCGACTGGCTATCTACTCAAAGACGGCATGGCAGGCACCATCATCGACGATATTAAGTCTTTAATTGCCGGCGGCTCGCCTATCAGTGCAAAAATTGCGCGCCACCTGCTAAACCGGTTTCAACCTTTGCCCACACAACAGGGCGATGCGCCCACCCTGACCCAGCGACAGACCGAAGTCCTTAAGCTGGTTTCCATGGGATACAAACGAAGAGAAATTGCCGACAAACTGTTTGTCAGTGTTGATACGATTGGGACCCATATACTTAACATTTACAAAAAGCTTCGCGTCAACACCAACGTTGAGGCCATTAAAAAGGGCGCTGACCTGGGGTTACTTTGATGTGATACATGCTTTGCTATCACGATGGCACATTCTGCTTTTCCTATATTTGGTGGCGACAACCTGCCATGCAATCGAAATCGATCGGGCGTTGTTTACGAAGGTATCCGCTCATCCACACTCGGACCACGATCCCGGCTTAGCACTAATAGGCAGCGACACATTGAATTGGGAAGCCCGTTCACTTCCTGACTACTGGCGAGCCGCGACGCCTCAGGGGAGTCAACATCAGGGTGGTCAGGGATGGTACCGATTAGATTTTGACTTAAACAAATCCTCAATCGCGAACTCAAGCAATTGGGCCATCTATGTGCCAAAACACAGTCGAGTGATGGCAGTGTATGTGAACGAAAAAAAAATTGGCGACACCGGAAGCTTCAAAGATCCACTGTCTGACAATTTTGTGATGCCTTATCTGCTACCCGTTCATAACAGTTTGCTAAATCCAGGGACCAATCATCTTTATATTCGGCTGGCTGGTTATGGTTTCGACGAAGTGAGTTTAAGTAAAGTTTTCGTGGACACCGAGGACAACCTGAGAACGGCCTACCGCCTTCGTTACCTGTTTAGCGTTGGCGTCGCGCAAATCGGTTTTTATTCAATGCTACTGCTGGGTGTTTTGGTCTTTTTATTTTGGCTGTCGCGTAGGGATGATGGCCAATACTTGTGGTTTAGCCTAACTTGCCTAACTGGCGCGGTATTCTGTAGCAATCGTATTCTTACGGACTTTCCTCTGCCACTCACCGCCGAGCATCAAACGATTTTCTACAGCACGGCGGTTAGCCTGTTCACGCTGTTTAGCGTCATGTTTTTACATCGGTTTTCAGAACTTAAACTCTATGGCCGCGAACGCCTTTATTTTTTGCTGATTTGCTGTCACGGATTGATTGCACTCAACCTCCCTGAACAGTTTGTGCGGCTGGCGACCAATTTGATGCATATTGTTGATGCCAGTGTTGCGATGTACATACTGTACGTCATCTATAGTCACCGAGATCGCAATGTTGTACTCGATCGATACCTTGTCCTGGGTTTATGTTGTTTGGCCTATCTACTCAGCTTTAATGAACTTCTATTACGGTTGATGGATCACCCCTATTCCAACTGGTTAACTTTACAGTGGGCCCCGGTACTGATGTACATTGCGTTTGTCAGTTTAGTCCTGTCCAGACTATTTCGTACTCTGAAAGGCTTTGAGCAACTGAATCTAGACTTGCAAAAGCGCGTAGATTACAAAAGTCAGCAGGTGGTTGAGTTAGAGAAACAACAAGCAGTGGTAGAAGAACGCCGCCGTATCATGTTTGACCTACACGACGGTATTGGCGGTCAACTGGTTAACGCGATCAACTATTTGCACCGCCATCCAGGCCGTGACACCGTGTTGCTCGAAACAGTCAACACTGCACTTCAAGACCTGCGTTTTATTGTTGACTCGATAGACACCAACGGTGAGCAAGAACCGCAATTATTGTTAGGTATGTTTCGCGAACGATTTGAACCCATAGTTGAAGCTCAGGGAATTCGATTTTCGTGGAATGTCGATGAAACTCTTGCGTCAACTAAGCTTGGACCATCTGCAGCACTCAACCTGCTTCGGGTTTTACAGGAAGCGGTGACAAACGCCATCAAGCACGCCCACGCTAGTACAATCTTTATTGGCACCACGGCGCAAACGATTGAGATTGAAGACAATGGAGTAGGAATTGACCTAAGCAAAAAACCTGGTCTCGGGATACGTAGTATGCGCGAGCGTGCCAGCAATATTGGCTTGGAGCTTGAGATTGGAAAATCTAATCGCGGCACGTTGGTTAGACTCAAATTCAGACCAAAAAAAACGGCGCACTAGGCGCCGTTTTTCTTTAATGCCACTATCTAGTCACTAGCTAGCATCTGCCTCGGAGGCATCGTCTTGAGCCGGTGCTTCTTCTTTCGGTAACAGCTCTTTGATCGAAAGCTTGATACGACCACGTTCCGTATCTAAACATTTCACATCAATTTCCTGACCTTCTGTTAGGTAGTCAGTGACCTTCTCAACTCGCTCATGGGCGATTTGAGAGATGTGCACAAGACCATCTTTGCCGGGCAGAATATTGACGAATGCACCAAAGTCAGCAATCTTAACAACCTTGCCATGGTAGACCTTGCCGATTTCTGCTTCAGCTGTGATGGATTCAATCATCGCAACAGCAGCATCTCGGGATTCTTTTCCTTCACCGTAGATAATAATGGTGCCGTCGTCGTTGATATCAACGTCAGCGCCAGTTTCTTCAGTGATGGAGCGGATGGTTGCACCGCCTTTACCAATGACGTCACGGATCTTGTCAGATTCAACTTTGATCGTCACCATCGCAGGAGCGTTTTCAGATACCGCTTCACGGGATCGGCCAATGACCTTGTTCATCTCAACTAAGATGTGCAAACGAGCATCTTTAGCCTGGGCTAACGCTGACTCCATAATCTCTTCTGTGATGCCCTGGATTTTGATATCCATCTGCAGAGCAGTCACGCCCGTTTCTGTACCGGCAACTTTAAAGTCCATATCACCAAGGTGATCTTCGTCACCCAGGATGTCGGTCAATACAGCAAAACCATCTTCTTCTTTTACAAGACCCATGGCGATACCGGCAACTGGCGCTTTAAGCGGCACACCGGCGTCCATCAAGGACAAGCTAGCACCACAAACACTGGCCATCGAAGAGGAACCATTGGATTCTGTGATTTCAGAAACGACGCGGATTGTGTAAGGCCAATCTTCCAGTGTCGGAAGTACGGCGGCGATACCGCGACGAGCCAAACGACCATGCCCAATTTCACGACGCTTTGGTCCGCCGGAGAAACCGGTTTCACCAACACTGTAATGAGGGAAGTTATAGTGCAGTAAGAAATGATCACGGTAGCTACCCTGAAGGGCGTCGATCAACGCTGCATCTCGCATGGAACCGAGAGTTGTTGTCACGATAGCTTGAGTTTCACCACGGGTAAACAATGCTGAACCGTGAGTCTTCTCGAGCAGCCCAACTTCAACTTCGATATTTCGAACGGTCTTGGTATCACGACCATCAATACGAGGCTCACCGGCAATAATGCGACGACGAACTGTTTTCTTTTCTAGCTTGGCAAAGTATGCAGAAACATCACCTGCAGTATATCCAGACTCTTCGGTTGCCAGACTTGTCGCTGCTTCATCACGAAGTACCGCTAACTTGTCTTGACGTTCCATTTTGTCGACTGTCTGATAAGCACCACTAATCCCGTCAGTGTACTTTTCAGCCAATGCACTGGTGAGTGCTTCATTTTCTGCTTCAGGTGTCCATTCCCAATCGGGTTTGCCAGCTTCCGCTTTCAATTCTTTGATCGCCTGAATCACAACCTGCATTTCCTGGTGAGCAAATAGCACTGCCCCTAGCATCTGGTCTTCAGTTAATTCCTTCGCTTCTGATTCCACCATCAAAACAGCAGACTCGGTACCAGCAACAACCATATCCAGATCAGAGTCGGCAAGCGCATCATATCCAGGATTTAGCATGTAACCATCTTTGGTGAAGCCCACACGAGCACCACCAATAGGTCCGTTAAAAGGCAGACCTGATAACGCAAGCGCTGCAGAAGTACCAATCATGGCAATAATATCTGGATCGGTGTTTTTATGGGCTGAGATCACCTGACAGGTAATCTGTACTTCGTTCATAAACCCTTTAGGGAACAACGGACGAATAGGTCTATCAATCAAGCGACAAGTTAGGGTTTCCTTCTCAGAAGGACGTCCTTCACGCTTGAAGAAACCACCGGGGATTTTACCCGCAGCGTAGGTTTTCTCTTCGTAGTTCACTGTCAGAGGGAAGAAGTCCTGACCAGGTTTTGCTTCTTTTCTTCCAACAACTGCAACAAGTACAGTCGTTTCAGCCATTGTGACAACAACAGCTGCAGACGTTTGCCTGGCGATCTTGCCAGTTTCAATCACGACCTCCTGGCCGCCGTAGGTAAATTTTTTCTTAATATGAGTCAATTTTTTCTCCAATACATATCTATTTTGAGCCCCGGGAATCAGCACAAGATTCCCAGGACTGCAGGGCGTCTCTTATCTTCTAAGCCCTAAACGTTTAATCAGCTGAGCGTATCTATCTGTGCTTTTGTTCTTCAGGTAGTTCAGCAACTTTCGACGCTGACTTACCATTCGGAGTAAACCGGTTCTTGAGTGGTGATCCGCTTTGTGGTCTTTAAAGTGAGACTGAAGCTTTTCAATATTTGCGGTTAACAATGCCACCTGAACTTCCGGGGAACCTGTGTCGGTTTCTGAATCTCCGAACTCTTTAACAATTTCAGCTTTATCTTGTGCAGTTAATGCCATTTTATTTCTCCAATATGCAGTTTTAGTGAGACGAATGACCACGCATATTTATAGTCACCGTCATTTGCTTAATATTAATAGAAGTGCAAATCTGCGCTTCCATACTACTTACTTCTTCTTTCTTACTACTTACTACTTACTACTTACTACTTACTACTTTCTTCTTACTCAGTCAGGTAGCGACAAGTCTTCTTGGCGCAATTCGACCATCTTCCATAATCTCACCAACCCCGATAAACGCTTCCGTATCGGATTCAGGAGATTCTGAAAAAATTCTAACCCAACCAGTTGTCGGTGCTTTCGCAATTTGAACGGGTTGTCCCTGCTTCAAATATGAAGCACTAATTTCTGTCAACTCAACACTCGGCCAATCCGGTACCGCAGCGGCGGGGGATAATAAACAATTATCCAGGCCAGCCTCACCATCGGTCTCGAGCAATTCTGTTAGCTGCTCAATCGTCAGAGACTCCACTAGATCAAAGGGTCCTGAGGCAGTTCGACGCAGTTCAATGACATGGGCGCCGCAGCCTAACACTTTCCCGATATCCTCCGCTAGCGTACGCACATAGGTGCCTTTTGTGCAGTGAATGTCCAATGTCAGACTGTCAGTTGTGAATCCCCGTAACTGTAGGTCCAGGATCTCAACGGATCGAGATTTTCTTTCAATTTCAATACCCTGGCGTGCAAGCTTATAGAGCGGCTTGCCATCTACTTTGATCGCCGAGTACATCGAAGGTACCTGTTCAATTGGCCCACGAAATTGATCTAAAACCGCTTCCAGGCTGTCATTAGTTAATTCAGGGACTGGACGATGCTCAAGGACTTCCCCCTCCGCATCCCCTGTCGCCGTGGTTTGGCCTAATTTGATAACGGTTGTATAACGCTTATCCGCATCCAACAGGAACTGGGAAAACTTTGTTGCCTCACCAAAACAAAGCGGTAACACCCCCGTCGCGAGAGGGTCGAGGCTGCCGGTGTGGCCGGCTTTTTTTGCACAGAACAGATGTTTCACCCGCTGCAGTGCGCCGTTTGAACTCAACCCAAGGGGTTTATCCAAAACCAAAATACCGTGTACCGGTCGGCGTTTAATACTTGGCCTACCCATTAGAACCATCCGGTGAAGCACCTTCTTCGGCATTGTCATCGTCCTGATGAAGCTGTGCGTCACGCTTAACGGCGTCATTGATCACCTTCGACATATGGGCGCCGTTTTCGATACTGTGATCGTAGTGGAATCGGAGTCGGGGTGTCGTTCGGGTGGAGAGCAGTCTGGCTAACTGGGATCTGAGAAAACCTGCGGCATTATTCAGAACTTCTGTGCCCTCTTTGGCAAGTTCTTCGGGCAACATGGTGAAATAAACGTCAGCAAAGGCGAGATCGCGACTCACTTTAACTTCACTCAGCGTCACCATACCAACCCTGGGATCTTTGATCTCAACCTGCAATAGAACCGCCAGCTCGCGCTGGATCAGGTCGCCAATACGTTGACCGCGACTGAATTCTTTTGGCATCTAAGACCTATAGTTCCCTGGCAACTTCTCGAGTATCAAATACCTCGATCTGATCACCGACTTTTACGTCATCGTAGTTCTTTACGCCGATACCGCATTCAGTACCGTTTCGAGCACTCTTCACTTCTTCTTTGAAGTGACGCAAGGATTCTAATTCACCCTCATAAATCACAATATTGTCGCGTAGTACTCGGATTTTCTTGTCTCGATGTACAGTGCCTTCAATCACCATACAGCCGGCGATGTTGCCGAACTTCTTGGATTGGAATACATCCCGTACCATCGCAATACCGACAATCTCTTCCCGAACTTCAGGTGACAACATGCCACTAAGAGCGGCTTTGACGTCATCAACTAGATCATAAATTACTTTGTAATAACGAAGATCAATGCCATCTCGTTCGACTAGCTTTCGAGCTGCACTATCGGCACGGACATTAAAACCGAATAATACAGCGCCAGAGGTAATAGCGAAGTTCACGTCATGCTCGGCAATACCGCCAACACCTGAATACACAACATTCACCTTCACCTCATCGTTACCGGCTTCTTTCAGAGCACTTACAATAGCTTCCAATGAACCTCTCACATCCGCCTTAACGACAATGTTGAGATAGTTAACTTTGGTGTCGCCGAAACTGGCAAGTAAGTTATCCAGGCTTGCTGCTGGAGTTGCGAGTCGCTCGTTATCGGACTTCTCTCTTCTGAACATCGCCACTTCACGGGCACGTTTTTCATCTTTAACAACGGTGAACGTATCACCCGCCGCTGGCGCGCCATCAAGACCAAGCATAGAAATTGGCGTTGCAGGACCAGCAGATTTAACCGGCTTGCCGTCATCACCGGATATGGCTCGAGCTCGACCAAAGTTTTGCCCAGCAACAATGATGTCGCCCTGTTTTAAGGTGCCGTTCTGAACCAACAGTGTGGCTACAGGACCCTTGCCCTTATCCAACTCTGATTCAATCACAACCCCGTTTGCTGGACCTTCTTCAACCGCTTTGAGTTCCATCAATTCAGCTTGCAGCAATACAGCCTCAAGCAAGGCATCTATGCCTTCACCGGTTAGGGCCGAAACGGGGATAAACTGTGTATCGCCACCCCAGTCATCGGGAATCACATCCTTTGATGCCAGTTCATTTTTTGCTCGCTCAGGATCAGCGCCTTCTTTATCAATCTTATTAATCGCCACAACCATTGCTGCACCAGCTGCTTTAGTGTGCTTGATTGCTTCTTCAGTCTGAGGCATAACCCCATCGTCAGCAGCGACTACTAATATGACAATGTCTGTGCTGTTTGCACCCCGGGCACGCATTGCTGAGAAAGCAGCGTGGCCTGGTGTGTCAATAAAACAAATATCACCCTGCTTGGTTTTCACTCGATAAGCACCGATATGCTGAGTGATACCACCGGCTTCACCGGTTGCAACACGGCTGCTACGAATGTAATCAAGCAACGACGTTTTACCATGATCAACGTGGCCCATTACAGTAACAACAGGCGCTCTTGGTAACATTTCTCCGTCCAATGCCATCTCCTCTTCAAGGGATGTTTCTACCTGGGCTGAGTCAATATGTTTCACAGTATGACCAAACTCTTCAACAACCAGCGTCGCGGTTTCCTGATCTACTGTTTGATTAATGTTTGCCATAATACCAAGACTCATCAGCGTCTTAATGACGTCTGTTGCCTTAACTGACATACGCTGGGATAGCTGTGCAACCGTAATCGATTCACCAATTTCCACTTCGCGTTTTTGCTCCTCGGTTGGGGCGCGAAACTTTTGACGAACTGGCTTGGCAACTCGCTTGGGCCTGCTTTGAGACAGTCCCAGGGGTGCAGCCTTAACTTCACCGGTTTCACTCTCGATGATGCTTTCGACTTCTTCTTCGATAATTTCAACGATCCGATGCTTGCGATTACCGTGCTTGGAGCGTTTTTCTTTAGTATCGTTGTCATCAAGATCATGTCTGTCCCGCTTATCTTTGCGGCTACTAATCTTGGCTTCTTCTGCTTCTTTCTTCTTAACTTCTTCAGCCTTGCGCGCTTCTTCAGCGGCAGCTTCTTTTGCCTTCTTCTCAGCTTCTTCCCTGGCTTTAGTCTCTTCTTCGAGCGCTAGTTTCGCGGCTTCATCACGACGACGATTGGCCTCAGCTGACAACTCATCATGGGCTGCTCGACGAAAGGCTTCTTCTCTAAGTTGCGCTTGTTCTTCGGCGGATATTTCAGCCGGTGCTTCTTCAACCGCTGCTACTTCTTCTGCAGTCGGCTCTTCAACAAGTGTTTCGTCAGAAGCTTGTGCGGCTTCAGCGGAGTCGTCGGTCTTGCGTACGTAGGTGCGCTTCTTCCGTACTTCCACATTAACCGTTCTGCCACGACCTGAACTACCGCCTGTTTTCAGCGTGCTAAGGGTCCGACGCTTCAATGTAATTTTCTTTGGCGCAGCCTCAGACTCAGTCTCACCGTGACTGCTCTTCATGTGCACAAGCAGGGCCTGCTTTTCCTCTTCGGAAACCAGATCCGTCGCCGCAGTTTGCGGCAAGCCAGCTTCTTGCAATTGCTGCAACAATCGGTCAACCGGTGTACCTGTGGTTTCCGCTAATTGAGTTACAGTAATTTCTGCCATTCATTCCACCCTAACTATGATTACGCTTCCTCGGCTGAATCTTCTTCGAACCAGGGAGCACGTGCTGTCATGATTAGACTACCCGCACGTTCTTCATCCAAACCTTCAACATCAAGCAGGTCATCAACCGCCTGCTCGGCAAGATCTTCCATGGTGATAACGCCCATTTTTGCTAGCTGAAACGCTAGCCGTCGATCCATGCCTTCCATCTCCAGCAGGTCATCGGCGGGCGTTACATTTTCCAATTCTTCTTCGTTGGCCAATTCCATGGTGGTCAACGCACTTTTTGCTCTATTGCGAAGCTCTTCGACAATATCTTCATCAAAACCTTCGATTGCAACCATCTCCTCCTGAGGAACGTATGCCACTTCTTCTAACGTGGTAAAACCTTCTTCAACTAGAACAATCGCAACATCTTCGTCGACATCGAGCTTGTCCATGAACTTCTCGATGATAGAACCCGCTTCTTCATTCTGTTTCTCAGCGGCTTCAGCTTCGGTCATAATATTGAGTACCCAGCCCGTCAACTCGCTGGCGAGTTTAACGTTCTGGCCGCCTCGACCAATGGCCTGGGCTAAATTGTCTTCCCCTACAGCAATGTCCATGCTGTTGGTCTCTTCATCAACCACAATAGATACAACTTCTGCCGGCGACATTGCGTTTATTGCTAACTGCGCAACATTGTCATCCCACAACACAATATCGATTCGCTCGTTACAAAGCTCTCCGGATACTGCCTGTACCCGAGATCCACGCATACCAACACATGCACCCACGGGGTCTATTCGGCCGTCATTGGTCTTAACTGCAATTTTGGCTCTTGAACCCGGATCCCGAGCAGCACCAAGAATTTCAATAACGCCATCGGCAATTTCTGGCACTTCAATTTTGAACAGCTCTATCAACATTTCTGAACTGGTACGTGTAAGCGCCAGTTGAGGACCTCGAGCTTCCGGTCGCACTTCTTTTAGCAATGCACGAAGTCGATCACCAATTCGGAATGTTTCTCGCGGAATCCATTCTTCTCGCGGCAGAATCGCTTCTGCATTATTTCCCAAATCTACAATGACAGCTTCACGATTGACCTTTTTGACCTGGCCATTGACGAGTTCGCCAATTCTAGATCGGTAAGCATCAACAACCTGTGCACGTTCGGCTTCTCGAACTTTTTGGACAATAACTTGCTTGGCAGTTTGAGCCGCAATTCGGCCAAACCCAACGGATTCGACTTCTTCCTCTATCCAGTCGCCGACCTGAATTTCAGGATCGTCCAACCTTGCAGCGGAAACAGTCGTTTGAGATGAAGGGAATTCCATCGGCTCGTCATCATCAATGATGATCCAGCGCCTGAAAGTTTCGTAATCACCGGTTTCCTGATTAATGGAAACACGGAGTTCTACGCCTTCTTCATAGCGTTTCTTGGTTGCCGTGGCGAGCGCGAGCTCTAGTGCCTCAAAAATGATGTCGTTAGGGACACCCTTCTCGTTGGAAACTGATTCCACGACCAGTAATATTTCTTTACTCATTACATTGCCTCAATTCTGACAATATACTTTAGAGGCAAATGCCCCCAAGTCCCATTCACACCGGTCGATTGACATTCCTAATCAAATACCGGCACCACCTGGGCTTTGTCTATGTCTGCAAAGGGAAAAAGAATTTCTTCTTCTCCGAGCCTCAGGACAACATCTCCGTCCTCGACCCCACACAACAAGCCTGTATATTTTCGTTTTCCTTCATAGGGTGTACGCAGATTCACTTTAATCTTCGCACCCTTAAACATTTCGTACTGAGACAGCTGAAACAATCTCCGATCCATACCTGGGGAAGAAACCTCAAGAGTATATTTACCCTTTAGAGGTTCTTCGACATCCAACAGACTGCCTACCTGCCTACTTACACTGGCGCAATCGTCAACATCGATCCCCGCCTCCGCGTCTATAAAAATCTTCAGCACGGAGTGCTTGCCCTGACTCAAGTATTCAAGCCCCCAGAGCTCAAACCCCAAACCCACGACGACGGGTTCAATCAATTCTCTTAACTGCTCGCTCACGTCACGCCAACTATTTACATTCGACCAATAAAAAATGGGCTCTTGGCCCATTTTTCAGTGCGCATGACGCACTGAAATCCACAGTTCGCCAAAACGATTTTAATGCCCGGACCAGGCCAGTCTTACCCCGTTGAGGGTGAGGCGGCATGACTCGAGCTAATAAAAAGCCCCTAAAGAGGGGCTTCATATCAAACTGTGGTAGCGGGGGCAGGATTTGAACCTACGACCTACGGGTTATGAGCCCGTCGAGCTACCAGACTGCTCCACCCCGCATCAACAAGGGGGCGAATTATAGGGATGTGTTGTGTCCGGGTCAACAGCTGTGGAGGAACAGGCCAGATATAGGTGATTTTTATTTGGATGGAGCCGGCGGAAAGGCCCGGCAATGGGGCTGGCGGAGGATATAGAGCCGCGAGTCTTCCACAGGACCTGTATTGTCGGGGCTCGGTAATTCAGCTACGCTGATTTACCTGTTGCGGTTTGTGTTTTCGCGAAGCGAAAATACAAACTTGGTGCCGAAGAGAGGACTTGAGGGTCCGGCCGTCCGGCCTCCACGAGCGACTTCTGGTATTACCTGGGTCGTTTCGGCTCTCAGCAATTCAGCTGCGCTGCGCGGTCGATGTTTTGCGTTCCGCAAAGCCACCGACTTAAGCCACGAATTTGGTGCCGAAGAGAGGACTTGAACCTCCACGAGCGTAAGCTCACTACCCCCTCAAGGTAGCGTGTCTACCAATTTCACCACTTCGGCTAAACTTGTTTCGGTTATCCCTCTGGGATTTCCGATGAGGCTGCACTCTCCGCAGCCGAATCTTCTACAACCGGTAATTCTGACTCAACTGCCGCTGAAACAGCATCAAGTTCCGGAAGTTCTACTGATTCTACCTGCTGAACCACGTCTGGAATACCCAGCGTACGTACAGACTCTGACTTTTGCTTGGCAAAGTAAGCCAAACCAAAACTAGTCAAAAAGAATGCGATTGCAATCATGGTTGTGGTTTTTGTCAGGAAATTACCTGCACCACCGGCGCCAAATACCGTACCCGACGATCCAGAACCAAATCCGGAACCCATTTCAGCGCCTTTGCCCTGCTGGATCAGGATTAACCCAATGATGGCAAGGCTCGCTAATACGTGAAGGACTAATACCAGTGTTTCAACTATTTCAGGTTGCATAATTCTCTCATTCTTAATCCGTCCCGGTGACCATTCACCTGGACGTCATTCTTCCGTTGTAGCACAACAGATCGAACTAAAATCCTTCGCCTTAAGGGAAGCGCCGCCTACCAATGCCCCGTCTATATCTGGCATTGCAAATAAACCTGCAGCATTCCCGGCGTTGACACTGCCACCGTAGAGAATTTGAATTCTCTCGGCTGCATCCTTGTCCTTGGCTGCAACAAGCTGGCGGATATGTTTATGAACATTGTCTGCCTGCTGCGGTGTCGCAACTTCTCCTGTCCCTATCGCCCATACCGGTTCGTAGGCAATCATGAGCCGATCCAACGGCACCATCTCAATCAATTCAGCCAATTGCGCTGCAATCACCCGATTTGTTTCATCGCTGTCTCGCTCAGCCTTGGTTTCCCCAACACAAAATATTGGGATCAACCCCTTTTTTAACACCGCCTCGGTCTTCCTGAGGCAGACTTCGTTACCCTCTCCATACAACGCCCGACGCTCGGAATGGCCGACAATGACGTAACTTACCCCAACGTCCGCAGCCATCGCGGCGGATATTTCTCCCGTAAAGGCACCGGCTTCATGCCAGTCAACATCCTGGGCACCCAGTTGAATATCGGATCCCGAAATCAGTTCTGCGACCTGAGCCAGATAAACAGACGGGGGACACACCACACGATCTACGTGAGAAGGCAGCGCTAGAAGCTCCAGCATCAGGTCTCTATTTTCGACCCAATTGCCATTCATCTTCCAATTTCCTGCGACGAATATCTTCCTCACAGCAACGCCCAAAAGCGGCTGCGCATGTTAAACACTTTAACCATAAGTTTCAATCAACTACCTGCGGATTCGACAACAGCTGCCAGGCTCTTTGCGAGCGTCTGAACTGATGAGGCATCTTCTCCCTCCACCATGACCCGCACGACGGGCTCCGTACCAGAAGGCCGAAGTAGCACACGCCCCTTTCCATCAAGCGATCGCTCTGTCGCCTCAACAGCGCCTTTGACCAATTCATCGTGGACGGCTTCCTTGTCACACTGAACATTAATCATACATTGGGGGAATTTTGACATCTTTGCTTTCAGGTCATGCAACGATTCGCCCGATTCGACAATCGCACCGACAACCTGTAATGCTGAAACAATACCATCACCGGTTGAGGTCACATCCAAGCACAGTATATGTCCTGAGGATTCTCCACCGACCAACCAGTCATTTCGTTGCAATTCCGCCAAGACATATCTATCCCCGACCGCGGCTCGGACAAAGGGCACCTTCAAATCCTGCAACGCTAATTCGAGACCAAAATTGCTCATTAACGTGCCGACGACCCCACCATCCATATGGTCCCGTCGTTGTCGATCATCGGTGATGACAAAGACCAACTCATCACCATCAACAATCTCACCAAGGTGATCGACCATGACAACTCTGTCACCATCACCGTCCAGTGCAATACCAAAATCTGCGCGTGCTTCAATGACCTTTTTTTGTAACTGGGCGGGCTCTGTAGAGCCAACCCCATCGTTGATGTTTAGGCCGTTTGGCGTAACACCCATTTCAATAACTTCAGCACCGAGCTCTCGGAAAACACTAGGCGCAACGTGGTAAGTTGCGCCGTGCGCGCAGTCCAGAACAATTCTCAGTCCCCTTAAGTTCTTCTGGGAAGGGAAACAGCTCTTACAGAACTCAATATAACGACCAGCAGCATCATTGATACGACTCACCTTACCGATCTTGTCCGAAGCCACCACTTCCATATGCTTTTCGGCTTTTTTTAGCTCTCTCTCGATCGCAAGCTCAATTTCATCATCAAGTTTTTCACCCGCCCCGGAGAAAAACTTGATGCCATTATCAACATAAGCATTGTGCGACGCGCTGATGACAATGCCAGCCCTGGCGTGAAAAGTTCTGGTCAGGTAAGCAACGGCTGGTGTTGGCATTGGACCTAACAAACGAACATCAAGACCTGCCGAAACCAGACCCGCTTCAAGGGCCGATTCGAACATATAGCCAGAGATTCTAGTGTCTTTGCCAATTAGGACTTCACCTCGACCATTTTTGGCAAACACTCGACCAGCAGCCCAGCCAAGCTTAAGCATAAATTCAGGGGTGATTGCTCCCTGGCCGACTGCACCACGAATACCATCCGTTCCAAAATATCGTTTTTTCAATCTTGCTCTCTTTCAATCAAACTGATCACCATCATTAGCGAAGGCTCTGGCCATAGTAAGTGCAGCGTGAGTTTGCGCCACATCATGAACTCTCAAAATAGCGGCGCCCTTGCTGTAAGCCCACACAGCTCCGACAAGACTACCGATCAGCCGATCATCTCCTTCGGACCCAAGCACCTTGCTAATAGTACTCTTTCTCGAAAGCCCCACCAACAATGGGCACTCGAGATCTTTAAAGACTTCAAGTTGGTTGATCAAATGGAGGTTTTGCCTGGGTGTTTTGCCGAATCCAAACCCTGGATCCAGTAAAAGCTTTCCTTTTTCCAAACCTGCCGCCATGCAAACACCGATACGCTCGACAAAAAATTGTCTGACATCGGCTAGCAAATCATCATAGCTGGGATTCATCTGCATGGTTTTAGGATCACCTTGCATATGCATCAAGCAGACCGGCAATCCAGTCACCCGAGCAACTTCCAGAGCACCGTCCCTGCGTAGGGCTCGAACATCATTAATCATTGAGGCACCGACCCTTGAAGCCGCCAACATGACCTCCGGCGTGCTTGTATCAACGGAAATCGACACATCCAGCCGAGAACGTAACGCCTCAACCACAGGCACCACTCTCTCCAGTTCTTCCTCAACAGAAACACTTTCAGCGCCAGGTCTGGTTGACTCCCCACCAACGTCAATAATATCTGCGCCCTCACTCACCATACGTTCGGCACGGCGAAGCGCATCGTCGAGGGATACATACAGCCCACCATCGGAAAAGGAATCTGGCGTGACGTTGAGAATACCCATGATAGTAGGGCGATCATTTTGAATTAACATGGCGCTAAAACAACAACGGACCCCTTAAGGTCCGCTGCTTTGTTCCTTGATTTCACCTAGTGCTCACCGGCTGGCCCACCAACTGGGCCGCTAGGGCGCGGCTCAGGGTCAGGGCTGGCTGCACCGCCAGCACTATCAGCACCACCCTCACCAGGATCATTCCAATTGCTAGGAGGACTTGGGCTACGACCGGCCATAATCTCATCAATTTGGTTTCGATCAATGGTTTCATACTCGAGCAGCGCTTCAGCCATATTGTCGAGCTTGTCTCGATTGTCGGTCAGGAGCTTCGTCGCAATGTCATAACAGTTGTCAATAATTGCCCTGACTTCTTCGTCGATAACTTTTGCTGTCTCGCCGCTTACCTGAATTTTTGGCGCACCTGCTGACATACCCAGGAACACTTCCTCTGTATCATCGGCATAGGTGAGCGGTCCAAGCTTCTCAGACAAGCCCCACTTTGTGACCATATTTTTCGCCATCTTGGTTGCGCGTTCGATATCGTTCGACGCCCCGGTGGTGACGCCATCCAGGCCAAGCGTTAACTCCTCAGCAATTCGACCACCAAACAATGCGCAAATTTGCGACTCCAAAGCGCGTTTGTTAATTGAATACCGGTCCTCTTCGGGTAAGAACATCGTGACACCTAATGCGCGACCCCTTGGAATGATCGTGACCTTGTACGTTGGGTCATGCTCTGGCACAAGGTAGCCAACGATACAGTGACCTGCTTCGTGATAAGCGGTGTTACGCTTCTCTGCTTCGGACATAACCATGCTCTTACGTTCAGCACCCATCATGATCTTGTCTTTCGCCTGTTCAAACTGCTCCATATCTACAGTTCGCTTTCCCTGTCGAGCAGCAAACAACGCTGCTTCGTTTACCAGGTTGGCAAGGTCCGCGCCGGAGAATCCAGGAGTACCTCGGGCAATGTAGGATGGCTCCACATCTGAACCAACCGGCACCTTGCGCATGTGCACTTTTAATATCTGTTCACGGCCACGAATATCCGGCAATCCAACCACAACCTGTCGGTCAAAACGACCGGGGCGCAATAGCGCAGGGTCAAGCACATCGGGGCGGTTTGTTGCCGCGATCACAATAATGCCTTCGTTACCATCGAAGCCATCCATCTCAACCAACAACTGGTTTAAGGTTTGCTCACGCTCGTCATGACCGCCGCCAAGGCCGGCACCACGATGCCGACCAACAGCGTCAATTTCGTCGATAAAGATAATACAAGGTGACTGCTTCTTAGCCTGCTCGAACATATCACGCACACGGGAAGCACCAACACCGACAAACATCTCAACGAAGTCTGACCCGGAGATAGAGAAAAACGGCACTTTGGCTTCGCCAGCAATCGCTTTAGCTAATAAAGTCTTACCGGTTCCCGGTTGACCAACCATCAAAATACCGCGGGGAATCCTGCCGCCCAACTTCTGGAATTTTGAGGGATCCTGAAGAAAGTCGACAAGCTCTTTAACGTCTTCCTTAGCTTCATCAACACCCGCCACATCGGCGAATGTCGTTTTGATCTGATCTTCGCCGAGTAGCTTGGCTTTGCTTTTACCAAACGTTAGCGGGCCGCCACCTCTGCCGCCGCCGCCCTGCATCTGACGCATAAAAAACATGAACACGGCAATAATGACCAGGATTGGAAAACTCGCAACCAATAGCTGAGTCCAAATAGATTGTTGCTCGGGTCGCTTGCCACGGAATTGCACATCGTGGGCCTGCATATCATCGATGAGCTTCTTATCAATGATTTGTGGCTGAACAGTTTCGAAAGCTTCTCCATTGTATCGAGTGCCTTTGATAAGGGGACCTTCGACCTCAACGGTTTTGACCTGACCACGCGAAATCATATCCAGAAATGAGGAATACTCGATTTCCTGGGTACTTTTGCTCACATCAAAGTTTCTGAATACTGTTAGTAATACAGCAGCGATGATGAGCCACAGTAATAAATTCTTTCCCATATCGTTCAACGGACTGTCCTCTCTATCCTTTAGAAGGCCTTTTGGGGCTACCCACCTTACTATAGATCACTGCAGGGGCAAAAAACTGCGGCTAAGCAGGCTTTCGATATCCCTGACCAATCACAAATATTTCCGGTGAACGGCTTCTTGACGATTTTGGTTTAAAATTGGCCACCTTTTTAAACCTTTGCTGAAAAGCTGATCGAATGCCACTGATCCCTTCGCCTTCGAAACACTTACAAACCAAAGTCCCCCCCGGCTTGAGCACCTGATCAGCCAGATCGACCGCCAACTCTACCAGATACGCTGCGGCGGGTTGATCTACCTGTGTCATACCACTCAAGTTTGGGGCCATATCCGAAATTACAAGGTCCACCGGCATTTCAGCAATTTCTGCCAGGAGCAACTCAAAGGGCTCCGGCTCGGTAAAATCACCCTGAATAAACGTAACCTTCGGTATTTCCTCAATCGGGAGGATATCCAGCGCAATCACACGACCTTGATCGCCCACTGACTTTTGCGCCACCTGGGACCACCCTCCAGGAGCGGCGCCGAGATCAACAACGCACTGCCCCGCCTTCAGGAGACCGTATTTTTCCTTTATTTCCAGCAACTTATAGACCGCACGCGAGCGATAACCCTCCGCTCTGGCGCGCTTAACAAATTCGTCGTCTTCGTGCTCTTTCAGCCACTGATGGCTCGATTTTGACTTTTTCATACTTAACTGAATGATTACTTAAATAGTGACTCGATCGGGACTCGCGTATGGACGTCGATCTACTGTAGAATCGCCGCCCTTCCCGACCCATTATGAGTCCATGAACGATAAAACACAGCAAAAACGACTCCGAGCAATTGGCCACAAACTAAAACCCATTGTCACTATAGGCGGCAATGGATTTAGTGAAAGTGTGGTACTTGAACTTAAGCGTGCCCTGGACGACCACGAACTCATTAAGGTCAAAATTCATGCCGAGGACCGGGACGACAGAACCGAATCTGTCGCGAAGCTCATTAGCGTTACCGGATCCGAACTGATTCAAAGAGTTGGTAACGTGGCGCTAATTTACAAGGCCGCCGCCAAACCCCAGGCTGGGTTGTCCAATATCCTTCGGTCCGACATCTTGTAGATCCATCACCTTTAGATCCATCACCTTTTAGATCCATCACCACCGAAGCCAAGGGTCTGAAGAGGCTGGTCCCGCACCTAGATATGCAGGATTTCGCAGATTTCGTATTCAATATCACCGCTCGGTGCAACAACCACAACAACATCACCCGTTGACTTGCCAATCATTGCTCTAGAAATCGGCGAATACACCGAAATTTTGTTCGCTTTGATATCCGCCTCATCATCACCCACAATCTTGTAGGTCACTTCTGCGTCATTATCGAGATTCAACAGTTTAACCGTCACCCCAAAAATCACTTTGCCGGTGTTCGGAATCACCGTCACATCGATGATATGAACATTTGAAAGCTTGCCCTCGATTTCAGCAATACGTCCTTCAATAAAACCCTGCTCTTCTTTTGCATACTGGTACTCTGCATTTTCTCGAAGGTCGCCCTGGGCCCTTGCCTCTGCAATGGCTTGAATAATTCTGGGCCGCTCAACCTGCCTGAGTTGATCCAGTTCTGTCTTGAGCGCAGTCTCGCCCTCAGCGGTCATTGGAATCTTGTCCATATCAAATCTATCCAATTATTGAATCGCCCATAATCGAGCGACAGTTGTCATGAGTGTTAGGAATTTGGCGGTGTATGTCCAGCCCTCTAGAAGGTTGGACCTTAGCTGACTAACATTGGCTCGCCAACATTAGCTGGCGACAATTTGTTTGTGGAGGTCCTGCAAGCGGTGCACATCATAGTGCTCTCCGTGTCTGACCGCTTCGATACAAGCCCTGGCACCCGCAATTGTGGTGGCATTGTAGACCTTGTGTTGAAGCGCTGTGCGACGAATTGCATAGGAATCAGCGATCGCTTGTTTGCCTTCTGTGGTATTCACAATGAGATCAACTTCATCATTTTTCAAGGCATCAACAATATGCGGACGCCCTTCGGCAACCTTATTCACAACTTTGACGACTATCCCGGCATCTTTTAGAACTTTGCCCGTACCTCGTGTTGCGATCAGTTCAAAACCAATCTCAATCAGATCTCGAGCAATCGACGCAATCTCTTCCTTGTCTGCGTCTCGTACGCTCAAAAAGGCGGTTCCCTTACCTGGAATCACGTCACCCGCGGCGATTTGAGACTTTAAATAGGCTTCGCTGAAAGTTGTGGCGGCGCCCATAACTTCACCGGTAGAACGCATCTCGGGACCAAGAATCGGATCAACCTTAGGAAATTTACCAAACGGGAACACAGCTTCTTTTACACTGAAATATTCAGGCACAATTTCTTTGGTAAAACCCTGTTCTGCAAGACTAGTACCCGCCATACATCGCGCCGCTACCATCGCTAAAGAGCGCCCGATGCACTTAGAAACAAATGGGACCGTTCTCGATGCTCGCGGGTTTACTTCCAGTACAAATATCTCGCCATTTTGAATAGCCAACTGGACATTCATCAAGCCAATCACATTTAACTCAAGTGCCATCGCTTTAACTTGAGTACGAATGTCTGCAAGCAGCTCATCACCGATGCTGTAGGGTGGTAATGAACAGGCAGAGTCACCGGAATGCACTCCCGCTTGCTCGATGTGCTGCATGACCGCCCCAATGACAACTTCTTTACCGTCGGACACGACATCTACATCTACCTCAATTGCTTGATCAAGAAATCGATCCAACAACACTGGAGACTTGTTAGAGACTGAAACCGCTTCTGTTAAGTAGGTCGTGAGCTCCGAATCATCGTAAACGATTTCCATCGCACGACCGCCTAATACATAAGAAGGTCGCACAATTAACGGATAGCCAATACCAGCAGCGGCAGCTATGCCTTCATCAATCGCCTTAATTGTTTTGTTGGGTGGCTGCCTGAGTTTTAACTTCTCAATCATTTCCTGAAAACGCTCTCGATCTTCCGCGCGATCAATCGCATCAGGGCTAGTACCGATAATATTCACTCCGGCGTCTTGCAAATCATTCGCTAGCTTAAGCGGTGTCTGACCACCAAACTGCACAATAACGCCTTTAGGCTGTTCCAATTCAACAATTGCCAAAACATCCTCAAGGGTCAATGGTTCGAAATACAGACGATCACTCGTATCATAATCTGTCGAAACAGTTTCAGGATTGCAGTTCACCATAATGGTTTCGTAACCATCTTCGCGCATTGCCAGTGCCGCGTGGACACAACAATAATCAAACTCAATCCCCTGACCGATTCGGTTCGGACCACCACCTAGCACCATGATCTTGTCACGTGTACTTGGGTTCGATTCGCATTCGGTTTCGTAGGTCGAATACATATAGGCCGTCGCAGATTTAAATTCTGCTGCACAGGTGTCAACGCGACGATAAACAGGCTTAACATTTAGCTCTGCGCGACGGGCTCGAAATTCAGATTCTGTGATACCCAGCACCGCAGCCAATCGAGAGTCGGAGAAGCCCTTTTGTTTCAACCCAAACATTCTTGATTTATCAATATCCGACAGCTTTGCGCCGGCGAGCAGTCGCTCCTCTTCAACCAGATCGGCGATTTGCACCAAAAACCAACGGTCAATTTGAGTCAGCTCAAAAATTTCTTCTAAAGGCAACCCAAAGCGCATCGCATCCGCAACATAACGAATCCGTTCAGCACCCGCTTCTCTAAGCTCTTTTCTCAGCTTGCTCAGCCAGTCTCTCGATGACATATCCATAATGGGTGACAATCCGTCAATACCCACTTCTAAGCCCCGCAATGCTTTTTGCAACGACTCCTGAAAAGTACGACCGATCGCCATCACTTCACCAACGGACTTCATCTGAGTTGTCAGAAAATTATCGGTCTGGGGAAACTTCTCAAATGTGAATCTTGGAATCTTCGTCACGATGTAGTCAATTGACGGTTCGAAAGATGCCGGTGTCACGCCGCCCGTAATATCGTTCGACAATTCATCCAGCGTGTAGCCAACCGCCAACTTCGCAGCCACCTTTGCAATCGGAAACCCGGTTGCTTTACTCGCCAGAGCGGAAGATCGAGACACCCGGGGGTTCATTTCAATCACAACTAGCTTGCCAGTATTTGGCTCAACCGCGAATTGCACATTAGAGCCGCCGGTTTCGACACCGATGACCCGTAGTACCGCAATCGACGCGTTCCGCATGATCTGATATTCCTTATCAGTCAGGGTTTGCGCCGGAGCTACGGTAATGGAATCACCTGTGTGAATACCCATTGGGTCAAGATTTTCAATCGAGCAAACGATAATGCAGTTATCGTTTTTATCTCTGACCACTTCCATTTCATATTCTTTCCAACCAACCAGAGACTCGTCGATCAGAAGCTCATTCGTGGGTGATAAATCTAACCCACGTGTACAAATTTCTATGAAGTCTTCATGGTTATAGGCAATTCCACCACCCGACCCGCCCATGGTAAAGGAAGGTCGAATTACACAGGGATAGCCCAACATTGCTTGAACCTGCCTGGCCTCTTCTAACGAGTGAGCAAAGGCGGACTTTGGTGTTGCAAGCCCAATTTCTTTCATTGCGTTGTCGAATAACTGACGATCTTCCGCTTTATCAATCGCTTCTTTGGTTGCGCCGATCAACTCAACGTCGTACTTTTCGAGCACACCGTGCTTCGCCAGATCGAGCGCACAGTTAAGAGCAGTCTGCCCACCCATGGTCGCGAGAATCGCATCTGGATTTTCTACCGCAATGATTTTTTCGACGGCTTGCCAGGTCACGGGTTCGATATAGGTCGAATCCGCCATCGCTGGATCCGTCATGATCGTTGCCGGATTGGAGTTAACCAATATGACTTTGTAACCCTCTTCCTTTAACGCCTTACATGCCTGAGCGCCTGAATAGTCAAATTCGCAGGCCTGACCAATAATGATGGGACCTGCGCCGATGATCAGAATGCTTTGAATATCTGTTCTTTTAGGCACGTCTATTTCCCACCTTGTCGTTGAGCCATCAGCTCAATGAAATGATCAAACAACGGCGCCGCATCGTGGGGGCCTGGGCTTGCTTCGGGATGGCCTTGAAAGCCAAAGGCTGGATGATCCGTCAAATGAAGACCCTGAATTGATTCATCAAACAAGGATTTGTGAGTCACTCGAACATTACCTGGCAGACTAGCATCATCGATGCAAAAACCATGATTCTGACTCGTAATCAGTACGGTGTTGTCATCCAAATTCTGAACCGGATGATTAGCTCCGTGATGCCCGTGACCCATTTTTTTGGTTTTCATTCCTGCCGCCAGACCTAGCAATTGTAATCCGAGGCAAATACCAAACACCGGCACATCCGTCGCAACCATTTCTTTAATCGCGTTAATCGCGTAATCGCAGGGATCCGGATCACCGGGCCCATTAGATAAGAACACGCCATCGGGATTCATCGCCAGGACTTCACTCGCAGGGGTTTGTGCTGGCACTACCGTCAGCTCACAGCCCCGGTCAGTTAACATTCTTAGAATGTTGCGCTTCACACCGAAGTCATAGGCAACAACTTTATAGCTGAACTCTTCACGGACCGTATGGCCTTCACCTATTACCCAGGCACCTTCGCGCCAACTGTATTGGGTGTCGGTGGTCACAACCCTGGCAAGATCTAAACCCTTTAACCCGGAAAACTCACGGGCCGCAGCGATGGCTTGCTTAATATCGGATTCACTAAGATTTTCTCCAGCAATTAGACAACCCTTCAGTGATCCCTGATCCCGCAGAACACCAGTTAACTTTCGAGTATCAATACCAGCAATCGCGACAACATTTCGCTCGGCGAGGTACTCAGTAAGGGACATCTCTGCCCGCCAGTTTGAGTAGGCCAGAGGTAGATCCTTAATGATAAGCCCCGAAGCCCAGACCTGGTTGGATTCTTCATCCTCAAGGTTCGCACCGGTATTGCCGATGTGAGGATGGGTCAGGGTGATGATTTGTTTTGCGTAGGAAGGATCCGTGAGGATCTCTTGATAGCCGGTCATAGACGTATTAAAAACAACTTCACCGACGGACTGACCGGAAACACCAATAGACTGACCTTCGAACCAATCTCCGTTCTCCAGGGCAAGTACTGCTCTATTGGCCAATTTGTGAATCTCCGTGGGTGGTAAAAGGGTTCAACAAAAATGCTTTGTAAAAAGCTTTCTCATGTCCTGTGACAAGATGTCTTGTCACAAATGTCGTGTAGCTAAATATCTTGTGGCTAAAAACTTCAGGTAAGTGTTCAGGTCGAAAAAAAGCGAGAGGGAATTGCTTCCATCTCGCTTTTTATAAAATTTCGTTTCCACGTTTTCTGTTGCAACAGTTCGGACCAGTTACTCGACCATTAGAAGGCGCTATTTGAGCCATTTACGACACTATCTGTCGTGCTACTTTTTGTTCTACTTTTCTTACTGCGCCATGACACTTCGCTGGCGCCGTATTCTAGTGGAACAGGCCATCAGAAGCCAGTCGGATCGACTTTTTTCGGCCTACAGGTCTTTTAGACCAAGCACATCTTGCATGTCATAAACCCCGTTATGCTGGGCTGCGACCCACACGGCAGCTCGTACGGCACCCTCCGCAAAGTTGGACCGGCTCTGGGCACGATGGGTGATTTCTAAGCGCTCGCCCTGGCCAGCAAACATCACTTGGTGCTCTCCGATGATGTCACCACCACGAATCGTGGAAAAGCCTATGGTTTGACGATCTCGCGCTCCGGTCTGACCTTCTCGGCCATATATCGCGACATCAGTCAGATCTCGGCCCAGTGCATCGGCAATCACTTCCCCCATTTTCAAGGCGGTACCCGATGGCGCATCAACCTTGTGCCGGTGGTGAGCCTCAGTGATCTCTATATCCACACTATCGCCGAATATACGCGCAGCCACATCCAGCAATTTGAATGTCGCGTTAACACCAATACTGTAATTTGGCGCATAGACGATCGCGATCTGATCACCGGCTTTCTGCACCTGGCTGTTCTGGGCCGGACTCAGCCCTGTGGTGCCAATCACGAGTTTCTTACCGCCGCTCGCACAGATATCAACATGAACCTGGGTTGCCGCTGCAACGGTAAAATCGATCAGGACATCAAAGTCATCAAGGATTGATTCCAAACTATCACTGATGGGAACGCCCAGATGACCGACACCCGCAACCTCACCGGCATCAGCGCCAATGAGGGACACGCCCGGCTGCTCGATGGCGGCTGTCAGTTTAGCATTGGGGTTAGCCACTATCGTTTCGATTAAGGTTTTACCCATTCTGCCCGCGGCGCCAATAACGGCAATATTGGTCATGATCTGATTCTAGAAATTGGAAACGGGGCGAGGATAACGATTTAGCAGCGTGCTGACCAGCGGCGCGAACTGATTCGCGCTCGCTCTGATTGAAAGATTTAATTTAAATCTGAGTTAAAGCGATTTTTAATATTGAAATGGACCAGGGGCTCGCCAGGCCAGCCCAGTAGCCCAACTTCTAGTCCGTCAGCGAATCAAAAAAGCCTTTAACATTGCCAAGCCAGGAAGCTTGTTTCGGCGACTGCTTGGTCTCAGATTGCCCGGCAAACTCTTTCAGCAATTCTTTCTGTCGTTTCGACAGGCCAACCGGCGTCTCAACCGTGACGCGACAGTAGAGGTCACCAATCGACCCACCACGAATTTGCGTGACATTAACGCCTTTACCTCGCAGTCGGAAAAGCTTGCCCGTTTGGGTCTCCGGGGGAATTTTGAGATTGACCCGACCATCCAGGGTTGGGACTTCCAACTCGCCGCCCAGGGCCGCGTCGACAAAACTGATCGGCACCTCACAATATAGGTGCTCACCCTCACGGGTAAATATCTTGTGATCCCGGACATTCATCTGGACATATAGATCCCCTGCAGGGCCTCCATTAGCACCAGCTTCACCCTGACCCGCCAGACGGATTCGGTCACCGGTATCTACACCCGGTGGCACTTTGACGGAAAGGGTCTTGGATTCTTCAACACGACCCTGGCCACGACAGGGGCCGCAGGGATCGGAGATCATCTTGCCTCGACCGCGACAGCGCGGGCAGGTTTGTTGAATGGAAAAGAACCCTTGCCGGGCTGTAACCTGGCCTACTCCACCACATTGCACACAGGCGATCGGTGATGATCCCTTCTTCGCCCCGGAACCCAGGCACTCCATACACTCTGCAAGCGTTGGAATTGTGATTTTGGGATTGGTACCACGGACAGCCTCTTCGAGATCAAGATCCAAAATATATTTCAGGTCAGAACCACGATGAACCTGCTGACCACCGCCGCCTCTGCCGCCGGAAAAGATGTCACCAAAAATATCTTCAAAAACCGAACCGAAGTTACCATTGCCATTAAAGCCACCGCCGCCACCACCTTCAAAAGCCGCGTGGCCATACTGATCGTATGACTGGCGCTTCTCAGCACTGGTTAGGATTTCCGCCGCTTCACTGGCTTCTTTAAATTTTTCATCCGCATTCACATCGTCGGGATTACGGTCAGGATGATATTTCATGGCAAGCCGGCGATAGGCTTTTTTTATTTCCTTTTCATCGGCATCTCTAGCGACGCCAAGGATCTCGTAATAATCTCGTTTTGCCATGAATCGTCATCTTCTAGTCTGGTTTTGCGGTGAAACGCAAAAAACCGGCTAAACCGGTCGTAATTGGGGTCAGTGCCAGCGTAAATCCCTGACACTAAACGGGATCAGGTAAAGCGCTTTACTCTGGCACTTTACTCTGACCCCGGCAATTCTTGTCTTACTTGTCGTCTTTAACCTCTTCGAATTCCGCATCTACTGCATCGGGATCCGTACCTTCAGGGGCTTCTGGTGCTTCGCCGGCCTGGGCCTGCTCAGCTTGCTTTGCGTACATACGCTGGGCAATTCCTGAAGACGCTTCCGTCAGAGCCTGAGTCTTTGCCTCAATCTCTTCCTTCTCGCCACCTTTCAATGCTGTTTCAAGTTCTGTGATGGCTGTTTCAATCGCAGTCTTTTCCTCTTCGGTAACATCATCTGCTTCCTCAAGGGTCTTGCGAGTTGCATGAATCAACCCATCAGCCTGATTGCGAGTGGTGACCATCTCTTCAAACTTCAGATCTTCCTCGGCATTTGCCTCGGCATCCTGAACCATCTTTTCGATCTCTTCATCGGACAAACCAGAGGACGCCTTAATCACAATAGACTGTTCCTTTCCGGTCGCCTTGTCTTTGGCAGACACATTCAAAATACCGTTCGCGTCCAGATCAAAGCTGACTTCAATTTGTGGCGCACCCCGTGGTGAAGGAGGAATATCACTCAAATCAAATCGGCCTAGAGACTTATTCTGACCTGCCTGCTTTCGTTCACCCTGCAGCACATGAATTGTTACCGCTGGCTGATTGTCTTCCGCTGTCGAGAACACCTGGGATTTTTTGGTAGGAATCGTGGTGTTCTTTTCGATCAGATTACTCATGACCCCACCCATTGTCTCAATACCCAGAGATAGCGGTGTCACGTCGAGTAATAAAACGTCTTTCACATCACCTGACAATACCGCCGCCTGGATAGACGCACCCAGTGCAACTGCTTCGTCAGGGTTAACATCCTTGCGAGCTTCCTTGTTGAAGAAGGCTTTAACTTTCTCCTGCACCATTGGCATACGGGTTTGACCACCGACCAAAATGATGTCGCTGATATCCGAAATACTGGTATCGGCATCTTTCATCGCCATACGAAGGGGTTCAAGAGTACGGTCAACCAGATCTTCAACCAGTGACTCCAACTTCGCCCGGGTTACCTTGATCACAAGGTGCTTAGGACCTGAAGCGTCAGCGGTAATATAAGGCAAATTCACTTCTGTTTGCTGACTTGAGGACAATTCGATCTTAGCTTTCTCGGCAGCCTCTTTAAGACGTTGCAAAGCAAGGGGATCATTGTGTAGATCCATGCTTTCTTGTTTCTTAAATTCGTCAGCGAGGTAATCAATCAATCGCATATCAAAGTCTTCACCGCCAAGGAACGTATCACCGTTCGTTGAGAGCACTTCAAATTGTTTCTCGCCATCGACGTCTGCAATTTCAATGATCGAAATATCAAAGGTACCACCACCCAGGTCATACACAGCGATTGTGGCATCGCCCTGACTCTTGTCCATACCATAGGCAAGGGCAGCAGCAGTTGGCTCGTTGATGATACGCTTCACATCCAGGCCAGCAATCTTGCCTGCGTCTTTAGTGGCTTGACGCTGAGAATCGTTGAAGTACGCAGGTACTGTGATAACAGCCTCAGTGACCGGCTCGCCAAGGTAGTCCTCAGCGGTTTTCTTCATTTTTGCCAGCACCTGGGCAGACACTTGAGGGGGCGCCATTTTTTTGCCCTTCACTTCGACCCAGGCATCACCGTTGTCGGCAGCAACAATCTTATAAGGCACCATTTTGATGTCACGTTGAACAACTTCGTCTTTGAATTTACGACCGATCAAACGCTTGATCGCAAACAACGTATTTTGCGGGTTAGTAACGGCCTGTCGCTTAGCGGACTGGCCAACTAATATTTCATCATCATCAGCATAACCAATGATCGATGGCGTGGTGCGATCGCCTTCGGCGTTTTCAATAATCTTCGCACTCTTACCTTCCATGACCGCAACACAGGAATTGGTCGTTCCAAGGTCAATACCGATAATCTTTCCCATTTCTTTTCTCCAAGTTTCCGGCGTCCGCGCCGAATCAATTCAATTTCAATCTCTATATAAGCACCGCCAACTCTAATTCAAGAGCCAAACTCTACCGGGCGCCCCTTTGTTTTATTCTCTAAACCGTCTCATCCACGCTGCCAGACTCTCCAGCGGGCGCTTTGGAAACCATCACCATCGCTGGCCGAACTAACCGTTCATTTAAGGTGTAGCCTTTTTGAACCACTGCAACTACAGAATTGGGCTCCATATCGGGGCTTTCTACCATCGACATTGCCTGATGCAAATTGGGGTTGAATGGTTCCCCAGAAGGATCAACGATACTGAGTCCCTCTTTCGCCAGGACATCCGTAAACATCTTCAAACACAGATTCATGCCTTCGATGATGGCCTTAGTTGCGCTATCGTCTGCACTCACTTGAGCCGCGGACTCAATACCTTTCTCAAGGCTATCGATGACCGGCAAGATGTTTTGGATCAGCTTCTCGTTGCCAAATTTGTGGGCATGCTCAACGTCCCGCGCAGCACGCCGGCGAACATTTTCCATCTCTGCTTCAGCTCGGAGCGCAACATCACGATGTTTTGCTGCTTCTTCAAGAGCCGCTGCAAGCTCGACCGCAAGATCTACTTCAGCAGCTTCCGCTGATTGAGGTGCTTCAGTATCGGAATTCGATGCTTCCGCAGTCGCCTCTGTTTCTGACTTCAGTTCATTTTCTTGATCGGAATCGGTCATGGCACCCCTTTCCACAGGCTATTCAATACACGTTGGGGGCCTATATGGGGATTACCCCTACTCCATTCAAGGGTTTTAGGTGAAATTGAAGGGACTAATTTGAAGAAGTGTTATGCAGGGACCCGAGGCAGGTCCCGGTGCCAGCGTTACCAGCGGGCTAATCTGCCTTTCGACTTCGGACGCCACCTAGCGCCGCTGAAAGGAGTCTCGCAGTCACGTCAACGGCAGGTATCACTCGCTCATAGGGCATACGGGTCGGCCCGACAACCCCAAGGACACCCACTTGTTTGCCCTCAATTCTGTAGGCTGATGTCACCACACTACAGCCGTCCAGAATCTCGTAGCCTGACTCCTGGCCGATAAATAGCTGAATACCTTTGGTTTCCAACGACCGGTCGAGCAGATCCAGAATGTCACTTTTGGTAGAAAATGCCTGAAACAGAGCTCGAAGGTCGGCAGCAGTGGAATCCTGGCCAATATCAAGCAGATTTTCCTGCCCCGCGACCACATAGTCCGGGGAGGCATCCGCCTCGGTGGGTAGGCTTTTTTCAGCCATCTCAATGGCTGTTGCCATCAGGGAATTCATATTCTCGCGGTCATTTTGCATAGAATCGAGCAGGCGACGACGAATTTGCAGCACATCCTGACCAACAAAAGACTGGTTAATAAAGTTCGCAGCCTCCTTAAGCTGTTGCTCTGTATATTCGTCTTTGGTTTGAATTACCCGGTTTTGCACCTCATGGTCATCCAGAACCAGAATCACCAGGACTCTTTGGTCATTCAGGGGTAAAAACTCTAAATGCCTCAAGATTGTCTGTTCCCGTCTAGGAATTGTCACAAGACCCGCCATATGGGTGACTTCAGACAATATGCCCGACGCAGATTCGACCAGTTCCTGGGCGGACATGTCCGGATCTAACTGCCGGCTCACCTGGGTCAGGTCAATTTTGTCCAGGGGCTGAATGGTCAGCAGATTGTCGACAAATAGCCGATACCCTTGCTGGGTTGGGATTCTCCCGGCGGAGGCGTGGGGCGAGGCAACGTAACCTTTGGCTTCAAGATCCGCCATCACATTCCGAATGGTGGCAGAACTGATGTTGAGCTCCGGACTCTGAGCCAGAGTCTTTGATCCGACGGGCTGACCATCAAGGATATAGCGTTCCACCAGATGCTTTAGCAGAATCTGTTCTTTGGCACTGGTTTCTGGCAGTTCACTCACAGGATATTTGTCTCGTCACCTATAGCTCAAATATACATGACCCTTAAAATGTTACCAGTCAGTCATAGCGGAATCATTGCTTCGCCACGGCTTAGTTTGTTTAATGCAGGGGTTAACGCGGGAACCTGAATGTTAAGTCACCTCACCATCAATAATTTTGCACTGGTTGATCATCTGGAACTGGACCTCTCCGGCGGTATGACTGTGGTCAGCGGTGAAACCGGCGCCGGCAAGTCGATTATGCTCGATGCACTCGCATTAACCCTCGGCAATCGGGCTGACGCCGCAAGCATTGGATTGCATCGGGATAAGACTGAAATATTTGCGAGTTTTGACATTAGCCAAAATGCCGAGGCCAACCAGTGGCTCAAAGATCACGACCTTGCCACCGAAGATTGTGAGTGCATTTTGCGTCGGGTCATTACCAAAGAAGGCCGCTCCAGAGCTTTTATTAACGGTGCGCCCTGCACGCTAGCCGATCTAAAAACCCTCGGCGATACCCTGGCCGACATCCACTCTCAGCATGAGCACCAGTCCTTACTCAAGCGCGACACCCATCGAAAACTATTAGATGAATTTGCCGGGGCCCTCGAACTCTCTGTAAACGTCGCAGCTATTCAACATGATTTTGAGGTAACACGCCTTAGGCTCGAGGAGATAGTCAGCAGTACAGAAGAACAAACTGCCCGGGCGCAATTGCTCTCTTATCAGATGGAAGAGATCGAGCAACTGGGGATGAGTGAGGATGAAGACCAACAACTTGAAGCAGAACAGAAAAAACTCTCAAACGGTGAAAACATCCTCAGCGCCTGCCAGGCAGCCCTTGAGCTGTGCGATGGAGATGACCACAGATCGGCAGTCGAACGAGTCGGGACTAGCGTCACGCAGCTAACTGCACTTAACGAACCCGACCTGGCCTCCATGCTTGAAATGCTCACCTCAGCCAAAATCCAACTTGAGGAAGCCGTTGCAGACCTTCAGAGATTTAGTGCCGACTTTGAGATCAACCCAGGGCGCTTAAAGGAAGTTGAGGAACGTCTCTCGGCAATTTACGACCTGTGCCGGAAACATCGAATTAAACCAACTGAACTCGCAGATCTCAGCACAAGCATCCAGACTGAACTCGAAAGCCTTCAGAACATCGACTCCGAGGCAGCTGAACTTGAAAGTAAACTCGAGGCCCTTAAAAAAGAGTACCTTAAAGTTGCGGGGCAATTGTCCAGCAAACGTAAAAAAGCAGCAAAAACAATCGAATCCGCCGTCACAAAACAATTGGCTAGCCTCGGCATGACCGGCGCAAAGTTTGTCGTATCACTCAACCCCGTCTCCCTGGACAAGCTTGTCGCGAACGGCCTGGAAGAGATTGAATTTTTGATCAGCACCAACCCTGGTCAAACCCCCCGGGCGCTTAACAAGATTGCTTCCGGCGGCGAGCTATCCCGTATCAGCCTTGCCATACAGGTCACAACGGCTGACACCTCAAGAGTTCCAAGCCTGGTATTTGACGAGGTAGATGTTGGGATCGGAGGCGGGGTCGCGGAGGTGGTTGGCACCTTACTTCGTAATCTCGGCCAAAAAGCGCAAATTATTTGTGTGACCCATTTGGCTCAGGTTGCAGCCCAAGGGCATCAGCACTTGACGGTCGAGAAAGCGACAAATGGCAAACTCGCGACAAGCGTCGTCAAACAGCTAGATGACCACGGCCGGGTTAAAGAAATTGCGAGAATGCTCGGCGGGCTGGATATGACTGAGCATTCCATTGCCCACGCTGAAGAGATGTACCTAAGCGCCCAGGCTTAACAGGCCTCTATTTGCGGCAATCAGGACAAAGGCCATACATATTGAGGTTGTGATCCGTTAATTCAAATCCAAGATTAGTCGCCACGGATTTTTGTCGGGCTTCAATTTCATCATCTCGAAACTCTTCGACACGGCCACACTTCACACAAACAATGTGATCATGATGTTCTTCCGTTGCGACCTCAAAAACCGAATGTCCGCCCTCAAAATTGTGCCGTACAACCAATCCAGCATCCTCAAACTGCGTGAGAACCCTATAGACCGTCGCAAGCCCAATTTCTTCACCCCGTGTCAAAAGCGCCTTATAAACATCCTCTGCACTCATATGGTGAATATTGGAACTTTCAAGTATTTGGAGAATCTTAACGCGGGGTAAGGTGATTTTGAGACCCGCGTCTTTGATTTCTTGAGATTCTGCTGGCATAAGAGGTTAAAGCGTTTGATGGTTTCCTGTAGTATCCCGTTTTTGAAATTTAATTGCCAAAGAATCTTCTTCAGGCCGAGTGAAATCCATCCATGCGAAACATCTACGTCCTAGTGCTATTTGCCGCTTTATTAAGCGGCTGTTCGACCTTGGAATTCCCTGGGGTTCACCGGATTACCATTCAGCAGGGCAATGTGGTTACCCAGACCATGATCGACAAGCTGAAGCCCGGCATGTCCAAGCGTCAGGTGCAGTTTGTACTCGGTAATCCAATTGTTGATGATCCTTTAAATCGAGAACGCTGGGACTATATCTACACCATTGATATTCCGGGACTCAACAAGCTCCAGCGCAACTTACATGTCTACTTTATTGAAGATCGCCTGAGCTATTTTGAAGGTGATTATGCTCCGTCGGAAGCCCTTGCAGACGCAACACCTGCAACCGAGACCGCAAAGGAAGTTAAATAGGCCAACCTAGGAATTTTTGCGTGCCGCTCGATTGCGGCGCGCCTGCTTAGGGTCAAACACAAGCGGCCGATAGATTTCAATTCGATCCCCGTTCTTCACCACGAGGTCTCGCTGCACTTTCTGGCCATAGATCCCAATCGGCGCGTCCGGCGGTAACTCAGGGCAGTCTACAAATACTCCCGATGCATCCAGAGCCTGCTGGGCTGAACTACCGACTGGTATTTGAAGCGCTCTGTGAAATCTGTTGTTAATACCCAAATGGATAATTTCGACTTCAATCTGATCCATATAGCTTATCCATAAAGCTGTGCCGCCCTCACACAAAAGACCTCAACCATCTTGTCTGCAGCGTTATCAAAGGCAAGACCAGCTCCCATGACCGCGAGGGTTCTGGGCATATCAAAACTCAAATTCAAACTGACTTTACAACCCTCATCCCCAAGAGCTTTGAAGTTCCATTCTCCGTGTAAGCTGGAAAACAATCCCTCTACATGCGACATACTAATTTTGTTAGGCCGGTCAAGACTATTTCTGGTGGTAAAACTTTGTCGGATCCCCGTGGCTTTCATTTGAATGCTCGCAAGCATTTCAATCTCGGACTCGCTAACAACGCGGCTGCTCTCACACCAGGGCAGGTAATCACTGTAACGCGCCACATCGTTTACAACATCAAACATTTGCGCCGGCGAGTAGGGCACCAGTGCGGAACGCTGAATACTTCTCATAAACTACAAAACCTTTGGCTTTCAGTGGGGCTAGATGAAGGTCATCACGAACACCGTACCAACCGCCAATGGTGCAATAAAGCGAACCAGGATTTCCCAGATTGCAAACTGTCCAGGCGAAAGTTGTAGTTGGTCCTGACTGACCGACTTATCTACAGCCCAACCAGAAAACAGGGCAATCAGCATACCACCTAGCGGCAGCATAATATTGTTAGACACATAATCCATCGAGGTAAAGAAATCCATGCCCGGCAACACCATGACATCGGACCAGATATTGGTCGAGAAAGCACTGCCCAGGCCAACAAACCAGGCAACTCCGCCCACAAGAATTGCGCCTCGCAAGCGGCTGACATGTAGGTGCTCAACCAGCCATGCCAATGCAGGTTCAATCAAGGAAATGGCCGAGGTAATGGCGGCAAAGGTGACAAGCAAAAAGAACATGGTGCCAAATATGACACCGCCACTCATTTGACCAAAGGCCAGGGGTAGAGTGACAAACATCAATCCAGGTCCAGAGCTAATTTCCAGACCGTTGGCAAAAACCAACGGGAAGATGGCAATACCTGCGAGTAGAGCGACCGAGGTATCAATTAAGGCAATAATGGTCGCTGAACCAACAATGGATGAATCTTTTGGCATATAGGCGCCATAGCTCATGATTGCACCCATACCCAGACTCAAGGTGAAGAACGCTTGACCCATGGCAATTAGCACACCGTTCCAGGTAAGTTTTTCGACGTTAAAGGAAAACAAAAAGGACACACCCTCACTAAAATGACTGGTGTTTGCTGAATAGCCCACAAGCAAAAGCAACAACAAAAATAACGCCGGCATCAAATATTTAACGGCCTGCTCCAACCCATTGGCGACGCCTCTGCCAACAATATAGATCGTGATTAACATGAAGATGCCATGCCAGGTGAGCACCTGGGCCGGATCTCCAACAAAGTCATTAAAAACACTCGACGCTCCCGCCCCATCAATGTCAACAAACACTCCGGAAGCAGACGAAAACATGTAGGACATAGCCCAGCCCGCAATCACGGCATAAAAGGATAAAATCATGAAGCCCGCCAGAGCGCCCATCCAACCTATTACATTCCAGGCTTTGTTTGCCCCAGAGTGCTCAACCAAACCCTGCATAGTATTGATGGGACTCTTTCGACCGGCACGACCGAGGAAAATTTCTGATGTGAGAATTGGAATGCCGATGAGAAAAATACAGACCAGGTAAACCAGCACAAACGCGCCACCACCATTTTCCCCCGCAACATAGGGGAAACGCCAGATGTTCCCAAGACCGACAGCGGAACCCGCCGCAGCCAGAATAAACATAAAACGAGAAGACCACATGCCATGAACGGAATCGTTGGAAGACATCCACTAATACCTGAGATTGAGTTACCGCATTGTCAGGTATTTAGCACCATGCCTCAATACGCATTCATGCGGTTTTAAAGCGAGCCGCTTCTTTTAAGAGTTCGGCAGCCAACGCTCTTATCAGTTCACCAGATTGGGCAGTCGCTTCGGATTGGACAACAGCATCTTTCGAATCTGCTGCGAATTGCTCGGCTCTTTTGTTGATATTGTCCACAGCGGATAGCTGCTCATTGGTTTGATTGGCAATTTGTTGGCAGAGCCGCGTCAAGCCACTCACATCATCACGAATACCGGTAATCAGCTTCTGACTACTCTCGGTTTTTTCGAGGCAGGCTTCAGCGTGGGCCTGACTAGATACAATCGCTTTGACCGATGATTCACTGCCCTGTTGCAACGCCTCGATCATCGCGTCTATTTCCTGGGTTGAATCCTGTGTTCGTTTGGCAAGCGTTCGCACCTCATCGGCAACCACCGCAAATCCGCGACCCTGTTCACCTGCCCGGGCAGCCTCAATGGCGGCATTTAGCGCCAGCAAATTAGTTTGATCTGCAATATTTCGAATAACATCAAGTACTCGACTAATGGCCGCACTTCTCTCGTTCAACTCAACAATAATCACTTTGGCTGCATTAATTTGTTCCGCCAGCGCCTGAATTTCCTGGCGTGCGGTTTCTCCGACAGAGGCGCCTTCTTCAGCTCGACTACCCGTTGCATCTACACTTGCAGCCACGTGGCCTGCACTTGCACTAATGTTCGAAATCAATGCACTCAACTGATCGATACCAATTGATATTTGCACAGACTCCGAATTTTGCCGGGTAGCAATACCCGTCATAGCCTGTGTAGCATTCTGAAGTTCTAGCCCGTCTGTATTAATTGCTTCTGCTGTCGACCGTACGGTTTTTGCCAGGTCGGATACAGAGCGAACAAACCCATCAAATTGCGACAACAAGGCGGTACTACCACTCGATTGTATTGTTAGATTAAGCTGCTCATCGTCGATGATCTGAGCGGTCACCTGCATCAACTCATCAGCTTGAACGTATTCTTTTTGCTGTTTAACCGCGAGATAAATCAGAAGTGCGGACTCAACCACTACATAGGTTGCGTGCAATGCCACAATCCAAACACCGTTTTCCATCTCTGGCAACAACCAGACTCCGAACCCTTTTGCTTGCAAAAAATAGAACAACAAGTGGTGAATCGCAATCGTGCCTGCGGCGGCAAGAATAGGCACCCAATCTCGATAAAACAGCAGCACGGCAAGCAAAACAAAAACACCAAAGTGCACCTCAATCATGCCGTTACTTTGCTGAATATGGAGCGCGGTAAAGAACATGAATCCAGCGCCAAAGCCAATTCGAGTCCATATCGAACCGGGGGCGAGATAGTAAAGTGACGCCAGTCCACCGAGCGCCACGCCACCAATGACGAGCGACTCAAGCCAGGTACCGTAGATCGGCGCTAAGCCCAGGGAGAAAAGCAACAGTCCACAGCTAATCTGCAGCATCAGCTTATCCGCCATCCGGTAATGTCTTGATAGTCCAGATTCAGTGTCCATAAACTTTCTCACTCACCTTCTCGTCGGTTCTCTTATCAGATCTCTCATCATGACGGCCAGGGACAAAAGCACCCAACCGATTCCTGACTGGTCCACTGCCCTTCGGTCTCGTTGACTAATAGCTTACTGAGTAAATCTTCCCCTTCTCCACAGATTGAGCCTGAGCTATAGGGACCAAAATAAACTAACTCACCATCGATACCCCACATTGCCACCGCTGGGCTAGCGGGAACCTTTCCACTCAGCCTCAGACTCAATGTGTTCGAGTCATCTGGAGTCAACGTTCGAAATGTCACATTTGATGACTGCCATTGATCTTCCAAATCTTGAATGTGGGGCAAGCTAAATTTGGTACAGGAGCAGCCTTGATCCACAAAATGCACAACTGTTCTACTACCCTCCTCCATTTGAATTTCAGCGACCTCGGTTCCGTCGAAGGTCACCCAGGTCGAGGTAAAACGATACTGAAACCACCAAAATAGGGCGCACATCAACCCAACCCACACCAGAAGCACTGCCACACCAACAAGCGGCCTGGCCGGCGTCCTGATACTTTCAAGGGGACTTTCAGGCGGACTGAGTGCAACGGTGTTCATTCTTTAAGCATAGATGACCTACAAAATTGCGCGAGCCTCCAACTACAGGACTTGCACGCTATACCGCGCCCTCTATAATGGCCGTCCAGCAATCGAGACCCCCATGGCAAAAAAAGCAACATCTCCAGGCAGCATCGCCAAAAACAAACGCGCGCGGTTTGAGTTTCAAATCGAAGACAAGTTTGAGGCGGGTATGGTCCTGACAGGCTGGGAAGTCAAAGCCCTGCGCGCTGGAAAGTGTCAATTGACGGAAAGTTACGTATTTGTCAAAAACGGCGAGGCTTTTATTAGTGGTATGAGCATCACGCCGTTAAGTACCGCGGTAACCCACATTCTCGCGGAACCCACCCGGGTTCGAAAATTACTCCTGCATCGCCAGGAAATCGCCCGCTTGATTAACGCCACCCAGGCCAAGGGCCAGACCTGCGTTGCCCTCTCGGTCTATTGGAAAGGGCATCGAGTTAAGTTAGAAATTGCTCTGGCGACCGGTAAGAAGCTGCACGACAAACGCGCGACCATGAAAGAACGAGACTGGAATCGCGATAAAGCCCGCGTCATGAAAGCTCACAACAATTAGCCTTGCCGGTTAACGGGACTCTAATTCGACAAGTGCCGCCTTACCATTACTGGCCAACATCACCTTAGCAACACCCCCAGCAACCAGCTGAGCTTCCAGGGCTAGTGCCTTTTGCTTCGGTGCAAAGAAGGCCTCAATCCCATAATTGACGTTTTGCTGGTCAATGTTTGCCGCCGGATGTTGCAGCCTGCCCCGGATAAAGAGCTGGTCCCCGGGCTCCTCTAGTGAAACGCCGGAAAGCTGGGCGATCCCTCCATGAGAGTTCAGCAAAATAAAGACGACCTCGCCATGACGTAGGGTCTCCAAATTCGGAAACATCGAGGACTCAATTTGAGATATTTCATAATTCAATCGCGCATAATTACCACGAAACAAAGACCGCGGATCAACGGGCACCGTGGCGAGCCGAACTTCCTGACCCGTCCAGAGGGGTATTGACGCTGAGACCAGCATGCCGCCAAGCACAAGCAATTGAGCCACCGCCGCGACCACTAACAGCCGAATATTCACGTTCTGACCTCCGTGGTTCGCTGCTTCCAGAACCTTGCCGCCCCTAACAACACACCGGCCATCAGGATGAACAAAATCGCGCCGCCAATATAATCGCCCACCAGATCAAAATATCGAATCATGGCGACCAGCAGGATCACACCCACCCCCGTCCAAAAATAATGGGTCACATTGCTTTGGACACCACGCAAAATAAGCCCAACCCCCAGAGCCACCAAGATCACGTTATAGGCAACCTGAAACGCAATCGCGTGCACGTCGTTTTCGACCAAAATGACCAGAGCAGTCGTGCCCGCCATCAACAAACCCGCGGCAACGATGGCAACCAGGCGACCAGCACCATAGGCAAGCATGCCCGCTACTACCCAGAAGCAACCGGCGATCACAGTCATCGACCACAGATGCTCCCAATTGGCCTCAATCAGCTCTTCCCATGGGTCGAGGAAACTTAAATAAAAACATAGGAACAGAACAAACCGGAGCGCCCAGACCCCCAGCACCGCACCGTAATCTCGATAGATTGAGAGGCTTTGACGATTCAGCCAGTGGCTCAAACTATAGGCAAAGCCAAACAAGCCAATGGTTACCACAACATGCTCGGCTTCTAATCGCATTGAAGATCCGGATTGCCAATAGGCAGCCAAAGAACACTCAATCCAAAATCCAAAGCTCAAAAAGGTCGCCATAAACAGCATCAAGCTACCTTCTGACCGAACGAGCACATAACCCGCGGCAATAAAAAACACGGGAAACAAAGCCGGATAAAATCCAAGACTGCTTTCCAACAACATCCAGATCACAGCCAGCACCAACATCTGTAACGCCAGCAAACGGCTACGAAGCAAGATTGCGGTGGGTCCACAACCCAATGCCCACCAGAAAACTCCGTCGGGCATATGCTCGCCAAGATGATAAATCTGCGCAATAAGGATAATGGATGCACCGTAGAAGAGGTTGGCGAGGAAAAACCCTCCGATGGCTCTGGTATTCTGGCCCCTGGCTACCAACCAAATGGAAACTCCCTGGGTGCTGGCGGTTAATACCACAAGACCTGCCATTCGAACCCATCTGGGTATTTCATCCCAGTTGGCACCAATCAGCGTAATCAGCGAAAGCCCAACAAAGAGGAAACCCAGCCCAATGAGAATCTCATAGCCCAGGGTCGATGATTCTCCGCGCTTAATGCCATAACGCTGCAGGATTGAATCCACCTGCTCCGGCGCAATCAGACCGTCATCGATCCACCCCTCCATCTCCTGGGCAAGATCGCGCTTTAATAGTCGAATCAGTCTCAAATTCACCCCCACTTTCTGCTAATAAACGCATCCCTATAACGTGATAATCCGAGCGTTGCAGCAAGCCTATTACCTTAACTTATCCACTGGAAGGATAACTAATCATTGGGAAAAGCCCTTTAAACCCGTACAATCGGCCCCACAATAGGTTTACGGGGGCGATTTGGATTCGACGCCGGTAACGAAACCTAAGGTGCATGTCGAGAGGGTAGTAACTCTCGTAAATCAATTACTGTAACTTTCACAGTTGCCAATGACGAAAACTACGCACTAGCTGCCTAAAAAACTCTTTTAGAGTAATTTAGTACCAGCTTGACCCGGGGCGAATGTGCCCATGTATTCAATCCGGGTGCACGACTCATGGGACCGCTGTCAGGCCCCGCTTGTGGCTAAAGCAGTTAAACTTAAAGCAAGCTCGCCTCTTAATCCCTTTTCGTTGGGCCAGTGAGAGGTTAAATAATAAACGGAATAAACATGTAGAGCCGAAGGCAGAGTACTGACGGACGCGGGTTCGATTAACACCATGGTCGCCTTGGGGAGTGATCCCCAAAGGAAAAGAGAGCTCATACGGTGAACGCTAAGGGGGCTTTAAACAAAAAGACGTTTAAAGCTTCTAAGCCAACGCCGTCCGGTGAATGGGAAACCAGTAAGCCGGCTAGAGACTCATAGGCTCCTAACGTCGTCTCGCAAGAGATCACAATGGAGTACTAGGGTAGGTATTAAGACTTAGTCAGTTGCGATACTTACAAACGCTCTCCCCTGTTTTGGATTGTAAGATCCGATACAGGTGAAGGAATAGTCCAGCCCTTGGCGAAAGCCTTGGATCACTGTCCCGCCGCCTCCACCAGCTTGTCTGCAGGTCCGTCGCAAGACGGACCGAAGATCAAGACCCGAAAGTAAATTAGTTTTTGTGTTAGCCAACACAAAAACTAATTT